>ULRE01036029.1_pt1 | contig 80766 bp, 55 predicted proteins | sample 1955141 | NCBI WGS metagenome assembly ULRE01 (sample SAMEA4835674, study PRJEB28245) | human gut metagenome | biome: gut microbiome; material: fecal sample | place: Denmark | collected 2008
TCCCTTCAGAGAGCAATCTCCGGAGGGATTCTTTTTTTGTATTTATTTTTTATAAATTGTCAATAAACCTTACAAAAGGATTTTTTTTGTTTTTCTTTCTTGTAAGTGTTAGAAAGACATTATTTTTGTGGAAAATTATACTGTAAATGAAGAAAACGTGGTTTGTACTGTTTTGTTTTACCTTTTTAGGTTCGGGCATGAAAGCACAAACGTATACTACAAAAAAGGTAAAGAGTGAAAAAGAGAAAACGATTTCTTTTCCTGATCGTTGGAGTATACGAACAAATGCAATTGATTGGATTGCAACAGTACCTAATATTGCTGTAGAATTTGATATTTCAGATTCTGTATATAATCGATGGTCTTTAGGAGCTGGTTTTAAATTTAATTATATTCCATGTTCTACAAATTTTTCTTCTCGTTTTACTTATAAACTTGGTGAGGCTAGGTTAGAAGCAAGAAGGTACTTTCGTTCTTATCAGATGTTTCCTTATCGCTCGAAGAAATCTAAAAAAGGTAATAAAGGGTGGTGGAGAGCATATTATGTAGGACCTTACGTGGGGTATAGTCGCTATGCAGTTCAGTTTTCCGAACCAAGTTACCAAGGAACGGCAATTAGCATAGGAATAACAGGAGGATATAATATTCCTTTGTATGAAACACGTCATGGCGGTTCTGTTGATTTGGATTTGGGTTTAAGCGTTGGTGCCCTTTATTTAGATCAGCAAAAAAATAAGAATGGTATGAATGTAATTGAATCTCGGGTATTGCCTTATCCGATGCTTACAGATTTGCGTATAGGTTTTGTATATCGTTGGCGTTCTGTACGTAAAAAGTATGTAGTTTTAAACGAAGAAAAGATTCTGGAGCGTCATACAGAGCGTCTTCTTAAAGAAAAACAACGATTGGAAAAGAAATATCAAGATAGTTTGCGCTTGGACTCCATGCAGCGTGTAAAACAAGAGATTCGTATTAAGAAACAGAAGAAATAATCAGAATATAATGAAAAAGAGATTGTTCGGTTTCGCCCTCCTGATTCTGGTCTTTGCTATCAAGATGCAAGGCCAGTTGCTGTCGGTGAAAACCAACTTATTGAATTGGGGTTTATGTGCTCCCAACTTGTCTTTGGAGCTGGTTACCGGAGAGCGGCATTCGTTTGTTGTATCCGGTTCCTATATGTCGAAGTTGTACCAGAAATCTTTCAGAGGCTGGATGTTGATGCCAGAGTACCGTTTCTGGCTCAGTGGAAGACCCATGGCACGTACTTACTTGGGTGTAGCTGCTTTTGGAGGTAATTATAATGACCAGAGCGCTTTGATCCAGAAAGGAAAAAATCAGGAGGGAAGCTATGCCGGTGTGGCAGCTACCGGAGGTTATTCCTTTTATTTGGGCAAACGATGGAATCTGGAACTGACGGCCGGTGTTGGAGTTGCCATGACCCATCGCAGAGTCTATACTTCGGGGGAACCGAAACCAGAGTCTTTTGAACCGTTGAATTTTAGTGTCATTCCTGTGAATCTGGGTGTGACGTTGGGATATATTATAAAATGACACGATGAGAAAAATTTTAGTTCTACTCTTTTTGTTTGTAGCCTGTGGCAGTGTGCTGCGGGCGCAAAATCAGATAACCGTATCGGGTAAGATCCTGAATATGGAAGCCAATAAGGAAGGTAAGCGTAATCTTCCTTTTACGGATGAATTGGTTGAGGTATTTTCTTATGCTACCAAGGCTGATGCCGAAGAGGCCCTGAAGCTGATGGAGCAGCAGTTCAAGAAAGGTCTGCCCTATCATGGCCTTAAGGAAATTGATATAACCGAGGCCGATCCCTATACCGGATATTATGAGGTGAAAACTTATTCCAACGGATGGTTATTGGTTCGTGTTGGTTTGTCTTCAGAACTTCATCCAGTGGAGAATCAGTTTCAAATAGATTTTAAGATTCGCGGTGCCGTTGCTTTAGACCAGGTGGTGGTGCAGGCTCAAAATACTACTCCCAATGAATTGCAGGTGATTCCTGTGGCCACGGCACGTTTCGGAAACGTGTTGCCGTTGAATCTGACACTACCTATCGGAGAACATTATGGAAAAACCAATGCACGGTTAGTTTATCAGCCGTTTGTGGTAGACTGCACTACTGATAAAATTGAAGCCTACGGACGTCCTTATGTTTTGGAAGGAAAGGAATACCATGCTACGCAGGAACGAAGAATGGGATATGACATTACTCGTGATACACTGCAAAGGTTTGTAGATCCTGAAAAGCAATTGTCAAAAGATGCTTTTGTGCTGAATTATGCGGATACGGTTTATTTGTCACATACAGACCGGAACTATGCCGTGTTCGGTTCGTTCTCTTTTATGGATTATAATAATATCTATTATTCCAAGACTTCGATGGTAAATACTTGTCGGAATATTCTTTTGATGGATCTAATGGAAGTCCCCAAGTTTAAGCCATTTTATCTGGACTTTGAGGATTACAAGAAAATAGCTGAGCGCAAAGAGCGTCCTGTGCCTGGAGAGATACAGATAAACTTTCTGATTAATGAAGCTAAGCCAGATCTTACGGACTCTTCAACGGTAGAACAATTGAATGATCTGGTCGCTCTTTTGAATAATATTTCCTCTGGAGCGGTTTTAAGATCATTATCTATTGAAGGAGTATCTTCTCCTGATGGCCGTTATGCTTCTAATCTTAACCTTGCCCGTAGGAGAACGGAGTTCTTGCAGGATTTTATCAGTCAAAGACTTCACGTGAGTGGTTATGATAAAAAATCAGATGCTCGAGTCACTTCTTGGAAAGAGTTGGCTGACACAGTCATGGTTTATGATACATTGTTAGCTCGACAGTTGCAAAGAATCGTTGAAGTAGAAAAAGACCATGATCATACTTCTGTTGCTGTGAGACGTAGTGGATTAATGGAAAAATTGACCCCTTATTTGGAAAAAATGAGAAAGGTAACCTATACGTGCGTCTATGTGGTAAACCGTCCTTTGACTCCGGCTGAGATTTTACAAAAATATCGTGCCAACCCCGATGATTCGTTCTTGCCATACGAATACTGGCACCTGTATCAGATGGTGAAAGATACGGCGGAGCTGGAAGTGCTGTATAAGAAAGGAGCAGCTGTGGCCAAGGCCTACGAAAACGGACGTCCGTGGGTGCTTCCGGAATGTTTGCTGGCTGCATCTTACATAAATAGAGATACTAGTGATTTAAGTCTTTTGGAACCATATGTGGATCGTACTCCGATATCTGTATCTGATAAGCGTCCAAAATTGAATTATATTAAAAAAGACTTTAATGGATATGAGACAATCATTAATCCTGAGGCTGTAGTTGCTAATTATTTAATTATGTGTTTAAAAGAGCACAATTATGAAAAAGCGAGTGTTGCTGCGCAGATTCTGGAGCAAGCTAAAAATAAGGATTATGAAGAGTTGATAGCTTTTGCATTATGTATGAGAGGTTCATTCTATAATAATTCTCAAGTATTTAAAAAGGTGGCAGCTATTTCACCTGTTAATGAAGTGATCTTAAATTTAATGATGGGTACGAATCGAAATAACATGTATGCTCAAGAGAGTTTAGAGAAATTATCCGATGAGACCCCGTTATATTGGTTTTTGAAGGCTGTTCTGGCAGACCGTATGGATCAAGGGCAGAATATGTCATTAGATTTACCGGAAGCGGTGAAATGTTTGGTCAAGTGCTTCCAACTGGATGAGTCCTTCGTGGACAAGGCGTTGAAAGACGGTAGTTTAAGAGAGTCTACAGTGGACGAAGCTATTGCAGAATATGAAATGCAGAAAAAAAACTAGGAAGGAGCAGACAAAATGAAAAAGATACTGATCATAAATATATTGTTAGGCTGCTTCGTTCAGGAAGCTGCAGCGCAGAACACCGGTCTGTTTGACAAACGTCCGGATTATGGAAATGTTTTGGATTATGTGCGGGTGAAGCGCTATCGGCCGGCTGATTCGGCCTTTGTGGATACCACGGCTGCCAAGAACATTTATTTCTCTGTTTTTGGGTTGGGAGAGACCGCACGCCTGCAAAATCTTTCTTCCTATCGGAACATTTCTCCTGGTATAGGTGTCAGTCTCGGTAAACAGTTTGACAAGTTCAACTCCATGCGCTTGTCTTTCTCCTACCAGAAAGGACGACCAAAGCTCGGGGCCAATATGATGGCTTACGACCGTTGGGATATGAAGGCTGATTATCTCTTCGATGCGACATCTTATCTGATGGGATACCGTCCGGGCCGCATTGGAAGCATTCATACAGTTGCCGGTCTGGGATTTACTTACGTGCCCGATGCGGCTCACCGCTATATGCCCCATTTCCAGACGGGATTGCATTTCCGCTATCATGCGGGCGACCATCTGTATTTGTATGCCGAACCAACCATGCAGCTGTATCCGTCGGCCGACAATGTCACCCCGATGAGAAACAGTATGCTGGCCTGGTCTCCCCGCTTGGAGATCGGTGCTCTGTATAATTTCACCGCCCATCCGCTATATCGGGATGGATACAGAAACCAAAGCTGGATGGATCAGGTATTTATCCAGGGTGGTGCCGGATTCGCATTTATGGCTTCGGCATTGAAGGGACACGGTTCTCCGGCAAAAGGCGGTGATGCCTTTGTGAATTTAGGTAAATGGTATGGTATTCTCGGAGGCCGTTTAGGTCTGTTTACGCAGGCATGGCACAATACGGAGACCAGATACGACCGTGTGTATGGTTATCTCGGAGGTCGTGCCGAGGTGCTTTTGAATCTGAACCGTCTGTTCCGGCCGACTGTCCATCAGCCCAAAGTCGAAGTGAACGGTTTCTTGGGATGGACGTTGGGAGCTGTGGGCTACCGTTACAACCCTTCGTATGCCGACCGCATCAATATTTTTCAGGGGCCGACAGCCGGAGGTAACCTGATTTACTATCCGGTGTCACAGATCGGTCTGATGCTGGAGGCACGCTACCAGCGGCCCAAGTTTGAGCGTACGCTGCCTAGCGGTGCGGAAAGAATTGGAGCGCAGAACAATCTGTCTGTGTCCTTAGGTCTGGAAATCCGTCGCCGCGATACGGAATTCCAAGCATTGAAAGATGCCTACGGGTCTCAGTTCCGTCCTTACTGGTTCACCGAAATGAGTGGAGGCATCACCGAAGGCGTGCAGGCACTGACTCCTTCGGTCATCAAGGATAATATCGGCGGAAGCGGACGCTGGGCCTTCGGACGCATGTTTACCCCTTCGTCCGGTTTGCGCTTGTCTTTGGGAACAGCCAAACTGAAGACTTCCTACTCGGGAACGGCTTATCCGTTCTATCTGAATCTGGATTATCAGCTGGACATGCTGAATGTGCTGATGGGATATAATCCTGAGCGGAAGGTGGATTTCAACCTGCTCGTGGGTGCCAATTATATACACAATGCGGTGCACGGAAAAGATGCCGTCGGTGTGAATCTGGCTTTGCAGCCCGGTGTGAGAATGGGCCAGCACTGGAATCTGTTCCTGGAGCCCGGACTGAAACTGTACAGAAAGAAAGCCTTTGAGGGTGCCAAGCGGATAAGAAACCTGAATGCCATTGCCGATTTGCAGTTGGGACTCCGCTACCGCTTCCATGAGTTTAACGGAACTTTTGGTGACTCGGAGAGAAAAGACTTTACCGATGGCCTGTTTGTACAAATGGCCGCCGGAATGAACAAGATTGTTCCGGCTGACCATGTGGGTCCGGGCGGAACGGCTAGAGTGTCTTTGGGCAAGTGGTTTAACTTCCTCGGAGTGCGTCTTTCGGCGTTCGGTACCTATACCTTTGACGACCGCAGCTATGCCGCTTTGTCCGAATGGCAGAACGAGCATACACAATATGTGGGAGGCCGTTTGGAAGGAATGCTCGCTCTGGCAGACTTCTGGAAGAAGACAGACGTAGCGCCGGTGGATGTGAATCTGATCGGAGGTTGGGTCACCGGAGTGGCCCGCAACAACAGTTCCTATAACCTGAAGAAGATTTCCGGCATGAACGGTTACTCCTTCAGTACTCAGGTAAAATGGAACATCACTCCTCATTGGGGCATCTTTGTAGAACCTCGTTTCCAGCAGCTGTTCTACCGTTACGACAAGCAGTTTGCCGAGCGTTCTTATGCCGTACAGTCCGTGCGCTATAAAACCAAGATGTTTGAACTGGAAGCCGGTGTGGAATTCCAGGGACGGGGCATGGAGCCGTATCGCACGTCGAAAGACAAGTTCCACGGCGAAACCTTCGTGCAGGGGGAATACTCCGTGTCCTTGCCTTTCAAATTGCTGAACCGTGCCGGTCTGGACCATCGCGGCGGATTGGGTGTGGGACACCGCTTCACCCCGCTTTCCGGAGTCCGCTTTACTGTAGACTACGGACAATACGACGCTTTGGTGAAAACTCCGGTGACGACCCTGTCGGCCGACTATATGTTCTCGCTGATGAACTGGTTCTGCGGCTATGACCCGGCCAACAAGTGGCAGCTCGATGCCGTTGCCGGTTTCACCTATTCTTTCTCTAAGGATGCCTTGAACCGAGACTACAAGTCTGTGGCCGGAGTGCCCGGAATCAAGCTGGGAGTGCGTGCCGCCTATCGCTTCCTGCCGCAGTGGGGCATTTATCTGGAACCGCAGAATCTGTTCCGTTTTGGCAGACTGAACGAGAATTTCTGGATGTATCACAACCGTTTCTCAGAGACTCTGGGACTGAACGTGGGAGTTGAGTACCGGTTCTGACACGATGTTCTGAAAAAATCATCCTGATGAAGTGAACCGATCATTTCGATGAAATGCGCACTTCATCAGGATGATTTTTTTGTGCGCATACAGAAAAAGATCGAAACTGTTTTTGTGAAACAATAAAAGGGCCGTATCTTCGTTAGAAAAATAAAAATGAATTGGATAAATCAAATTTCACGAACTAAGATAGGCCTGATTTTGCTGGCCATTGCCATTTCATCGGTATTCCTGATTTCTTCGCAGACGCTGGTGCGGGACCTTTCCGAGCAGGAAAAGACCAACATGTCCATCTGGGCCGAGGCGATGCGAAGCCTGAATCATGCCGACGAAGACACGGACCTGTCGCTGGTGCTGAAAGTTATCAACAGCAACTCCTCCATACCCGTGATTGTGCTCGATTCCTACGGAAACGTGCAGACCAGCCGCAATCTTTCCCTGAAATCTTCCACCCGTCAGGACAGTATTACCGAGATCAAACTCCGGGCCGAGAGGATGAAGCAGCAGGGACATCTGATCCGGATAGATATGGATGCGGCTTCGCCCGAGGCGCGGGATGAGTTCATCGAAATCTGTTATGACGACTCCATCCTGCTCAAGCGCCTGGCAGCCTATCCCTACGTACAGCTGGCGGTGGTCTGCGTGTTCTTCTTTGTGGTGCTGATGGCGCTGCTCAGTTCTAAAAAGGCCGAGCAGAATAAAGTGTGGGTGGGACTGTCGAAGGAAACCGCCCATCAGCTGGGCACTCCGATCTCCTCGCTGATGGCCTGGGTGCAGATCCTGAAAGAGAACTATCCGCAGGACGACTTGATTCCCGAGATGGATAAGGATGTGAAGCGTCTGGAAATGATTGCCGAGCGTTTTTCGAAAGTAGGGTCCATACCCGAACTGAAGGAAGAAGACCTGACACGCATTGTCCGTAATGTAGAAGAATACATGAGTGTGCGCATCTCGTCAAAAATCGTGATGCACACAGAAATGCCTTCCGGTCCTTGTCCGGTAAAGCTGTGCGCCCCTCTGTTTGAGTGGGTGGTGGAAAATCTGTGCAAGAATGCCGTGGATGCCATTGCCCGCGAAGGAGAAATCCGCATACAGGTGACCGATGCCGAAGATACCTACTATATAGATGTATCCGACACCGGAAAAGGAATACCCAAGAAAGACTTCAAGGCCGTGTTCCGCCCCGGATTCACAACCAAAAAGAGAGGCTGGGGACTGGGACTGTCGCTGGCCAAACGAATCGTGGAAGAGTACCACAAAGGGAAAATTTATGTGCGTAAATCCGAGTTGGGGCAGGGAACGACGTTCCGTATTGAGTTGAAAAAGTATTAAAATAATTTTTTTTGGTTCTTTTCTTTGTCTTTGTCCTTCATTTTTTATAAATTTGCAGCCCAAATGGATATATTAAACAGCTATAGGATTGATTTGAAGAACATGAAATCAGAAAAGGAAGAATTCTGGTTTCACCTTGATGATGTCTTTTTTCAGACTGTTGACGGTCCGGAAATCAAGAGCGGGGATTTGAAAGCCCATCTGCTCGTTCGCAGAACAAGCGGGGCCTTTGAGTTCCATATTGATGTGGAGGGCACGATACAGATACCGTGTGACCGCTGCCTGGATATGATGAGCCTGCCCGTAGAGACGGAAACCTTGATTAAGGTGCGTTTGGGAGAGGAATACGATGATGACGGCGAGTGGATCACCATTCCGGAAGAAGACGACGTGTTCGATGTTTCCTGGTTGCTTTATGAAATCATTGCCTTGGAGATACCCTTACAGCATGTGCACGAACCTGGAGCATGTAATGAGTCCATGATTAGCGCATTAGAGACTCACTGTGCAACGCTAGGGAATCCGGAAGCAGACGATTCGCCAGCCGAAGAAACAGACGCCGACAAGCCGATTGATCCTAGGTGGAATGAATTGAGAAAAATATTAGATAATAATTAAAGATTAAGTAAAATGGCACATCCTAAAAGAAGACAATCAAAAACGAGAACTCTTAAAAGAAGAACTCATGATAAGGCAGTAGCTCCTACTTTGGCCGTATGCCCAAATTGTGGTGAGTATTACATCTATCATACAGTATGCTCTGCCTGTGGTTATTACAGAGGCAAGTTAGCTGTTGAAAAAGAAGCAACTGTCTAATTAGCGAATAGAAGAGTAATAGCCAGAGAGTCAGCAGGCTCTCCGGCTACTTTTTTTTAGAAACTTCTGTGAAATGGAAAAGATAAATGCAATTATTACCGGTGTCGGTGGTTACGTTCCTGATTATGTGTTGAATAATGAGGAATTGTCGCGTATGGTGGATACCAACGACGAGTGGATCATGACACGTATCGGTATCAAGGAAAGAAGAATCTTGAACGAAGAGGGACTGGGTACCAGTTATCTGGCACGCAAGGCTGCCAAACAGCTGCTGCAGAAAACCGGTGTGAGCCCGCTGGATGTGGATTGCGTCATCGTGGCTACCACTACTCCCGACTACCACTTCCCTTCAACAGCTTCTATTGTGATCGGTAAACTGGGTATGGAGAATGCCTTTGCCTATGACCTGCAGGCTGCATGTAGCGGTTTCCTGTTTGCCATGGATACAGCATCAGCGCTCATCACCAGCGGACGTTACAAGAGAATCATGGTGATCGGTGCCGACAAGATGTCTTCTATGGTTGATTATACAGACCGCGCCACTTGTCCTATCTTTGGTGATGGTGCCGCAGCCGTATTCGTTGAGCCGACCACAGAAGATCTGGGATGGAAGGATTCTTACCTGCGTACCGACGGAAAGGGACTGCCTTTCCTGTGCATGAAGGCAGGTGGTTCTGTTTGCCCTCCTTCTTATTTCTCTTTGGACAACCGCATGCACTATCTGCATCAGGAAGGAAGAACCGTGTTCAAGTTCGCCGTGACCAACATGAGCGACACTTGTGCCCTGATTGCCGAGCGTAACGGACTGAACAAGGACAACATTGCATGGGTAATTCCTCATCAGGCCAATGTGCGTATCATCGAAGCTGTGGCCAACCGTCTGGAACTCCCGATGGACAAGATGATGATGAACATCCAGCGCTATGGAAATACCAGTGCGGCAACACTTCCGCTGGCTCTTTGGGATTACGAAAAGCAGTTGAAGAAGGGAGACAACCTGATCCTCACAGCTTTCGGAGCAGGATTCACTTGGGGAGCAGCCTACATGAAGTGGGGATATGACAGTTCCAAATAAAGACTGTTCGATATAATTTAAAATAACAGAAAAACGCATCGTTTTCAAGGTGCGTTTTTTTATTCAATAAAATCATGACTATGACACATAAAGCCGGATTTGTGAATATTGTGGGAAATCCGAATGTCGGAAAATCCACACTGATGAACCTGCTGGTGGGCGAGCGTATTTCCATTGCCACCTTCAAGGCTCAGACCACGCGTCATCGCATTATGGGTATCCTCAACACCGAGGACATGCAGATCTGTTTCTCTGATACTCCCGGAGTGCTGAAACCGAATTACAAGTTGCAGGAGTCTATGTTGAACTTCTCGGAGTCTGCCTTGCAGGATGCCGATGTCTTGCTTTATGTGACCGACATGGTGGAGACTCCGGACAAGAACGAATCCTTTTTGGAGCAGGTTTCCAAGATGAATGTGCCGGTATTGGTGCTGATCAACAAGATTGACCTGGCCGACCAGAATTCGTTGGGCGACAAGGTAGCCGTATGGCACGAGGTGTTGCCGCAGGCCGAAATCATCCCGATTTCCGCCAAATGCAAGTTCAATGTGGATGTGGTTCTGAAGCGAATCAAGGAACTGCTTCCCGACTCTCCGCCTTATTTCGGTAAAGACCAGTGGACCGACAAGCCGGCCCGCTTCTTTGTCACGGAAATCATCCGCGAAAAGATTCTGCTGTATTATGACAAGGAAATCCCTTATTCGGTAGAGGTTGTGGTAGAATCCTTCAAGGAAGACAAAAAATCCATTCATATTCACGCCGTCATCTATGTGGAGCGTGAGTCACAGAAAGGAATCATTATCGGCCATCAGGGTGTGGCCTTGAAGAAAGTGGCTTCGGAGGCCCGTAAGGAACTGGAACGCTTCTTTGGCAAGAGCATCTATCTGGAGACTTTTGTCAAGGTGGACAAGGACTGGAGAAGTTCCGACAAGGCCCTGAAGAACTTTGGTTATAACTTAGATTGATTAATAGGCTGTGAAGCCAAAACAGAACAAAATATGGGAAATTTAGTTGCTATTGTAGGACGCCCCAATGTCGGGAAATCTACTTTGTTCAATCGTCTGACCAAGACGCGCCATGCGATAGTCAGCGATGAGGCCGGAACGACACGCGACCGCCAGTATGGCAAGTCGGAGTGGATCGGCCGTGAGTTCTCAGTGGTAGACACCGGAGGATGGGTTGTCAATTCAGATGATATCTTTGAAGAAGAAATTAGAAAGCAGGTTACTTTGGCCACCGAAGAGGCTGATGTGATTCTGTTTGTAGTTGATGTGCATAATGGCGTGACCGATTTGGATGAGGCTGTTGCCGGCATCCTGCGTCGCACCAAGAAACCGGTAATCCTGGTTGCCAATAAAACTGATACCAACGACTTGATTTATAGCGCCGCCGAATTCTATGCCTTGGGATTGGGCGATCCGTATTGTATTTCTGCCGCTACCGGTAGCGGTACGGGAGACTTGCTGGATTATGTGGTTTCCAAGTTTCCGAAAGAGGCAAAGGAAGAGGCCGATGAAAACATTCCTCGTTTTGCCGTTGTCGGCCGTCCGAATGCCGGCAAGTCAAGCTTGGTCAATGCCTTTATCGGCGAGGAACGCAATATCGTGACCGATATCGCCGGAACCACCCGTGATTCCATCTATACCCGTTACGACAAGTTCGGCTTTGATTTCTATCTGGTGGATACTGCCGGTATCCGTCGTAAGAATAAGGTGACTGAGGATTTGGAATACTATTCGGTGATGCGTTCTATCCGTTCCATCGAAAACTCCGATGTGTGTATCCTGATGATTGATGCCACCCGTGGTATCGAGGCGCAGGACCTGAATATCTTCCAGCTCATTCAGCGCAACAACAAGAGTCTGGTGGTTGTGGTCAACAAATGGGATTTGGTAGAAGAAAAGACTACTGCGGTGATGAAAGAGTTCGAACTGGCTATCCGCAACCGCATGGCTCCGTTTGACGATTTCCCGATTATCTTTGCTTCAGCTTTGACCAAGCAGCGCATCTTCAAGGTGCTCGAAACTGCCAAGGATGTGTTCTTGAGCCGTAAGACCCGCGTGTCAACAGCCAAACTGAACGAAGAGATGCTTCCGTTGATTGAGGCCTATCCGCCACCATCCATCAAGGGTAAGTATATCAAGATCAAATACTGCATGCAGTTGCCGAACACACAGATTCCTTCTTTTGTGTTCTATGCCAACCTGCCTCAGTATGTCAAGGAACCGTATAAGCGTTTCCTGGAGAACAAGATCCGCGAACGTTGGAACTTCTCCGGAACACCGATAAATATATTTATTAGACAGAAATAATGAGATTCAGCCGGTCGTTTGTTGCAATATCCGTTGTGCTGTGCGTGCTTTTGGGTGTCTTGTCCTGCAAAAAAGAGTCGCGGGAAGATGCTGCGGCGCAAATGGCTTTAACCTGCTATCAGCATTTGATAGCCGAGGAATATGATGCTTATCTTCAGGCAATGGTGGATTATGAACACATGCCTGCATCATATCGTGAGGAACTGAAAGCCCTGTTGGCTCAGTATGTCCGGAAAGAAATGACTGAGCGCGGAGGGTTCTCCAACGTAACGGTAAATTCCGATACGATTATAGGAGCGCGTGCCAATGTGTTCTTGCAGGTAAAGTTCAAGGATGGCTCGACGGAAGAAATTTCAGTTCCCATGATTTATGTTGGGAATGCCTGGAAGTTGCAATGACCAGAGCCGATACGGATTTTTTGAATTATATTCATGATCGCGGGTGTGTCCTCTGACACATCCGCGATTGCGTTTATATATTCAAGATTTTTCTGTTTCGGACGTTGCGGGACAGTACCGGCAATCTGAAATTTGTCCGGTTTGTGTAGAATTGTAATATGTTTGTAAGAACTTAATTTTTAATAATGGGTTAATCTTCTATAAACTGTATTCTTATACTATTGTTATTATTGTGTATTCATTTCATTTTTGTATCTTTGTAAGCAAATTGTGTGATACAATTATTACTAACTGCAAGAATAAACTAAACTGAACTAAATGTAATCTAATGATGTGTAAGAGAAAAATCATGTCTTTTGAAGAATAGCTTGTTTTGACCAGCTAGGGCAACCTGATATCTTGAGTTGCTGAAAAATTACCAAATCTTTGTGTGACTGCGTGTATGCTGAGTCTGTTACGAAACAGTTTTAGCATACTATAAACGTGTGTGTTCATTTCTTTCATGTCGTGCATTGCGGCATACAGGATAGGTAGCGACAAACAATTACTTAACTTTTTAGTGATAAAAAAACTGGCTCTCGCCGATTAATTTGTTTAACTTTTATTTTTCGGTAAGAACTTACCGGAGCATCGGACAACAAAAGTAATGAGAAAAAGAACTATACCTTTATTTTTATTGGTGCCGGCAGTTGCATGGTCTATAGCTGGAAATTTGAGTGATGACCACCTTACTGCCATTAAAAACAAACTGAACTCCATTCCGGATTCCATGTTTTCATCTGTGAAGAAAGAAGATTTACTGAAGGATGAAGTCTATATGAAATTGGCGCGCGACGGATGGAGCCAGGATGAAATCAAGTCAATCTTCGGGGATTATCTGAAGCGTAACAAAAGCAAAGTAAGAGGTTCGCTGGAATATGGCAGATACGCGAAGCAATGGCTTCCGACTTATGGCTATACTCCAGGCGGAGATACGATATATCAATTTGCAGACACTGCCTATAACGAAAATATGATGCGGGCCGTGAAATCTTATGCCCGGACAAAAGAAGGTAATGATTTTAATGGCTACTATCTGGCGGAGGAGTATTCTCCGGAACCAAGATTGCGTGGAGAGCGTCAGCCGGGAGTGTTCAGACCGGCAAAACCAAAACCGTCATCCGGTAGAATCCATTGGATTCAGGTGCATCCGACAGATCCGGACAAACTTATGGTAATCCCCGACGGTTCCGGTATATGCCGTACTGACGATGGCGGAAAGCATTGGGAACTGATCACCGACCGCATTCCGGAAAGATATCATCGGAACACGGCGACTCATTCAGCCATACCGGTTGATCCGGATGACTGGGATCATCTGTTTGCCTTCATGTCCAATGGAAACCCGGTTTATGAAACCATGGATGGCGGTAAGACATGGACAAGAGTTGAGGGAGCTACCCATAAGGGCTTTAAGCGTGGTCACGCTTTCAGAGACAGTGAGGGTACGCTTAAGTTCATCGGTGCTGTGCAGAATGGCGGAAACAATTACTGGTCAAGTGAATTGTGGATCAGTGAAAATAAGGGAGTAACATGGAATCGAGTACAGATTCCGGACTCTTTGATTGATGTCCGCCCGGAGAATAACGTAAAAGGTGCCTGGTTCCAGGAAACGGCTTTTCATCCTAAAAACCGTGACCTGATCTTCTTTCCGACTTCCAGAGCTATTTATTACTTTGACAATGGTGGCAGACCCGAGGTGGTTAATGGAGTAAAGAAATATGTCCTGAAGAAGCTGCACTTTAAGGTGTATAATGCCGACAGTACACAATTGCGTTGTGAGGGATACAACTTCCCGTTTGAGGCAACCACTCAGGCTTTCCTGAATATCAATCCGAACAATCCGAACGAAATGTGGTTCGCTACTGGTTCGCGTAACGTAAGTTTTGGCAGTTATTCGGCCTTATACCGTTCAAGAGACGGAGGTAAGACCTGGATTACTTTGCAAGAGCCTTATCACGGAATCGGTAGTGGAAGAATCTACGGAAATGAATGTCCTTGGGGATGGCTTGGAGGCTTTGGTGTAAACTATGCGGATACAAGATACCTCTATGGATGTTCCATGAGCTCGGGATATAGCGAGGACGGCGGTGTGAACTTTAGAGAGTATGCATGGGGTAACCGTCTTAAGTCATTGCAGGCAGACGGCAATTATTATCATGTAACCAATTCACGCCATAATGCGGACAATCATGCTATTGTATCTCATGCGTCCGGAAGAGTGTTCAGAGCCTCGGACAGCGGTATTCTGATGAAGGACAAGAATATCAATAACCACGAGTGGACCAATATCGGAGGTGATATGGGACAGATGCTGTTTTACTGTATCCGTGTGAATGAATTCGGTGACCAGATGATGCACGGAAACACTCAGGATATTGATGTGCAGACTTATCGTGAAGGAAGATGGGGAAATTGGCGAGGATATGAAGGAAGCACTGCCTTTATTAATCCTTACAGTAATATGGGCTATTACCCGTCTGGCGGTGGAGGTATTGACGGCCTCGACTATGGCAGCTGGGTCGGTCATGATGTTAAAGCCGATGTTTGTACCGGTAACTGGTATGTGCAGCAGAATGAAAAACTGTTTATCATAGAGGATTTCGGAAAGAAATCACGCCGAGTGAAGATTCAGAGTGCTACCGGTGAGGACCAGAACGTGAACTCTTATGTGCTTTCCCGAAACAACCCTTCTAATGATGGTTCTACAGTCTGGGTAAGAACCGGAGGCAGCTGGTTCAGATATTCGCACGACAACGGCAATACCTTTACTTATGCCTATCAGGTAGCTAACTTGAATAGCGTACAGACTTTTGCCGCTGATCCGAATGATTGGACAAAGCTGTATATTGTGGCGAAGTCTGGTTCTGATTCAAAGATATATTTGTGTGATATGGTGAAGAAAACCATATTGCAGGACCTGACATACAATCTGCCTAAGAATATGACTTGTAACTCTCTCTTCTTGCATGAAGGTAGTGGAGATTTGTATTTCTACAATAGCTCAACCGGTATCTTTCTTTTGGAGAACGGTTCTACGGAGTGGAAGTTCTGGATGAAGGGATATAATGCGGCAAAATCAGGAAGTGTGATCATCAATTATACAACACAGGAGATGGTGCTTCATGATTATGGTCGTGGCATTTATGTGGCAGACTTGGAGAACCCGTCTGACCGTTATTTTGATGATGGATTTCAGCTGAAGGCATTGTCTTGCAATTCCGGCAGACTTACTTTGGGAATCAATACTCACTGGACCATACCGTTCTACTATAATTATGTATGGACGGTAAATGGAGTGGATGTGAACAACCCTTATCAGTACCTGACGCATTCTCTGAAGGCAGGAGACAAGGTGCAGCTTAAGCTGACTCTTAGAGAGTCGCCGGATGTGTCTACTCTGTCTGAAGTTTATGTGGTGAAAGATTCAGATTTAAATGGATCGGTTGCGACAAGACAGAGTAAAACGGCAGACAGCCGTCCGAAGGCATTGTATTCTGATGGAAACGGACGCGTAGATCTGGGTTATGTGGATTTGTTCCTGAACGACTTCAGTATAGATTTGTGGGTTTGTCCGGAATCATCAACGGGAGTTATATTGGCCAATGGTCAGAAAGTACAGACCAGAGACGGTAGAGGCTGGTGGTTGGGTCTGGATAATGGTATCCTGAAGTTTAATTACGTACCGACCAACAGATTTGATCAGCCGACTTACGAAACCAGAGCAGATCAGGAAAGAACGCTTCAGGCAGGCACCTTGCCGTTGAAGAAATGGAGTCATGTTGTACTGACTCAGGAAAGAAACGGTTCTATCTCCATCTATGTAAACGGAGTCAAGAAGGTAACCGGCGAAAGAATACTTCCAAAGCATTCTTTGAACAATGCCCTGTATCTTTCTTTGTTTGCAGATGGATATGAGCAGGCTCCTCTTACCGGAACTGTTGATGAACTCAAGATCTGGAAATATTCGATGAGTGAAGCAGATGTAAGAATGGCTATGAATTCGCAGATTACTTCGAATACGGATGCCTTGGTATATTATAACTCTTTTGATGCGGACAAACTGGAAGACAATAAGGAAGCATTCTCACAAGTGGCTCCACATTCCAGAATTTTGGCACGTACAAAAGCGATGCTGTCTCCTGTGGCTGGTAAGGCAGAAACGGTAGAACGTGGAATTCCTGCTTCTGGAGGATGGGTCGGAGATGAGGCTGTGGCTAAGGTATCTCTGAAGGGTGCAAATGATCAGGCTTTCGCAAGTTCTGATTTATATGCCTATTCATTCCGACATAACTTCCTGGAGGATACATTGTCGAATCTGAATTCGAAATATTACACCGTTGCGCCGTATGCTTATATCTTAAGAGATTTTGCAGCAACAGACTTGACTCAAAAGGTTAATATCATTTTCAGAAAGAATGATAATATGAAGTCAACAGAATATCGTTTGTATTCGGCTGCTGCAGATGCTCCGTCATCTTATTGGACTGAGATTGCCAAATTGCAGATCAATAGTGATGGAAACTATGAGGCAGAAGGACTGACTCTGCAACAGATTCTGAATAACAAGCTGATTATTGTCAGTCTGGACAACGGTATTGAGATTATTCCGGATGAAGGAAGCAATATGAAGGCCGGTAAGGTAACCGTAACCGAAAGCGGATATACGGAAGTGCCGTTTACCGCTTATCTCCGTGGTGGAAATGAACCGGAAGACGAATGCAGACTGAAGGCTTCTTCTGCGGCAGTGAGATTTGATGGTCCGTTGAACTTTGTTCAGGGAAAGGCTACTGGCAAGATCATTATCGATTCTGACAAACTGGATGATTTGACTTCCAATATTGTTAGCATATCGTCAGATGATGCACCGGTTGTTCCGTTCTCATTTGCGATCAGCGATCAGCGCATATCAAATTATGAGCGAAATGCTGTAAGAGGCAATTGGGGAGGATTCTATGTCGGTGACGCTTCTACGTTCAGTTCATTGAATTCATCGAATACGATGACATTTATGACTTGGATACGTATAGAGGATAAATCAGTTTTAGAGAAGCTGGTTGGTCTGATGATGTTCCGCAGCAGTAGCGGTGCAACAGGTTTACATATTGACAGAGGAAACGTACGCTGTCACTGGAATGAGGAGTCCTGGAGCTGGAGTACGGCATCAGACCTTAACATTACGGCGTCAGACCTGGGTAGATGGATACATATTGCGATGGTGGCACGCCCGGATGGTATGGATTACTATCTCAATGGTCGTAAGTTTACGATTGCCCGTGGCATGAGCCGAACCAGAATCGCTTCTGAAATGATGTTGGGTATGACTGTCTCTGGTGAGAAGTATTTTAAAGGCTCTTTTGATCAGTTGATGGTTTGGAACCGTTCTCTGACTCAGGATGAGGTATTGCATTATATGCATCACCCGGTTGAGTTGGGCAATAACGGACTGATTGCTTATGCCAATATGGATGCGAAGGATTCCAATGGAATGCCTGTTGAGTTGGTTTCCGGTAAATCATTCAGAACAAATGGTGGAACGGAATTAACGGTTTTATCAGAGATTCCATATAATCCGGCTTATTCAGTAGCACATACATCGGTTGATGATAAGGCATGCATACATGTTTCTTCGAATGGCAGTCCTGTGGACTATGCGTTGAATGTATTTAAGGACTATTCTTACAATTATATTCAGAATGCACGGTCTTTGGAACTTCCGTTAACAAAGGAAAGTTATTCTTTGGTTCCATTGAACAGTGTTGCCTATGGAGAATCGGATGTCTTGAAGTTAGACTATACCAGTGCCATTCTGGTTTCCGGTGATCCGGTTAGACTGGCCATACGTCCGTTGGGTTCTTTAGAGCCTTATACTATGTTCTATGAGAGTGTAGCAGATGCTGATGGCCATGTGTCTTTCGAGATTCCGGCTCAAAGCATGCAAGGAGCGGTAGAAGTGATGTTCTTCTCAACCCAAAGTGTTTCTGAGCGTCCGATGAAGGCGAGCTTGTCTTTATACGATAAGGAACAGCGTCCGGCAAATGCTTTTGTGCTTCATGATGAGGAGAAGGAGATTCATTTTGATGTAACGTTGCGTTCCGGAAATCCGTCGGTAAAGGTCCCGGTATACATCAAGGAAACCTCTTATGCGAAGGCTCTCACAGATTCGGTAGACCTTTCAGTGAAGAATCCTAGAGTAACTGTGGTTTTGGACTACGATCAGCTGAATAAGCTGGCATGGAATCCGGTCACCGTAAATCTTCTCGGTGTAGATTCCGAGCCGGTAGAGTTGAATGTTGCTCTGGAACCTAAAGTCCGTCTCTCCGTTGCTGGCACAGAAAAAACGCTGCACAATGCGTCATCTTCGGTACCGACATATCCAGTAAAGGTTGAGCTGGTACAAGGTATTCTGGATGAAGATGTGAAGTTGGAAGTTGTATCCGATGTGCCGGGAGTCGTGAATGGAATGGCTGGTGTGATGTTTAACAATACCAATGTCAAGTATTCCGATTTGAAGTTCTTTGGTGTAGAGAATCATTTGGATGATGGATGGAACCTTGTGGGTAATCCTTATCTGGCTTCAATTAATGTCACCAAGAATCAGAATTACAATGCTACGAACATAGCGCGGTATGTATACCACTATGATAACATTACGCGCAACTATGTTGTTTCAGACATGGTGACATTTGAGCCGGAAAAGCTGATCAATCCATTCTCGGCATATTTTGTTCAGGCGATGGCTTCGGATGCTCATTTTGAGCTGACTCCGATATCCAAGTCGAGAGCAATTAACCGAAAAGTGCTGGATTATGATGTCGCTGCGGAACAAGTTGCTCTGACAATGCAGTTATGCGAGAATGATCAGCCGCTTGATGAACTCAAATTCATGTGGGAGAACGGAGCCTCGGCTGATTGTGTATTCAATGAGGATGCTTTGAAAATGTGGAGTCTGTCTGAGGATGCCATGCAGATATATTCTTATGACAAGATAAAGAAAGCGATGGCTGTAACCACATTACCGCTTTCAAGCATTGAGGCACCGTTGGCGATATCTGCCGGTCATACAGGCAAGATGACCTTGAAGGTAAAGAGAAAGACCGGTTTTACCGGATCTGATCGTGTTTTGCTTGTCGACAGGCTCAAAGGCAACAGTATTGAACTTGGTGATGGCACAGAATATGAATTCGATGTGGATAAGAAGGGTGCGATAACTTCTCGTTTCAGCATACGTTTCGTAAAAGGAACTACCGGTATTGCAGAAAATACAGTCGGCTATCCGGTAACCGTGCGTAATGGTGAGTGTATCATTTCTGGATTGAAGGGAAATGCTGATATTAGAATCTTTGATATGGCCGGCCGTATGGTTGTGTCAGAACACACTTCGGATGCTGAATATTCCGTTCGCTTGAATGCCGGATACTATCTGGTCAAAATAAAAGAGAACGGTAAAGAGTTTGTAACTAAGATTTCTATGAAATGAAAAAAATATCTTTTGTTTTAATTTTTATATTTACTATTCTGGGTTTCCTTAAAATGGAAGCCCAGAATGTAAACGTAACTTCAAAGGCGCAGTCTGCTTGGTTTACCGAGGCCAGATTGAAACTTTTGGGAGGAGAGAAGTCTGCTGACGGCAAATATTATGCTTATATATCCGTCAATACTGCCAACAAGGAAATCAAGTCTCTGTCCATAACAGGGTATGACAATGTTTTGACTCTGAATAAAAAAGAAACCGTTGAACTGACGGATATGCTTCTTTTGAGCTCTTCTTCAGAAACAGGTATTTCCATTTATGCCGCTCCGGTAGCAGAATCTTCTGTGTATCGTATAAATGGAGAACTGGCTAATGATGATGCTTCGTCTGAGGTTTTGAAGTCGTATTATTATGAAATAGATGAGGGTACGGGGCATGCTTTTGAATATGTTTCTGATTTGCCTTATGAAGGAGAATCCGGATGGAATGGTATAAAGATAGACCGCTCACCCGATAATCTGGTGATAAACTTGTTGGGGCAGACTTATGCAAAGGGAATCGGTTTGCATTCTCAGGGATGGATTAGGTTTACTTTTGATACAGGAAAATACCATCGTTTCGTAGCAGATGCTGCCATTCAGAAGAATTATTCAGGACGTGCAGATGCCCAATTGAAATTTAAACTGGAAGGTAGTGCAAATGCGGAAGTAATTGATTATTTTACTGAAATCACTCAAACCAAGAAGGTAAGTTGGGATTATGAATTACCTGCTAATGTTATAGCGGTAGTTGTAGATTTTTTCAAGGCTAGTTATGGTAATGGCGAAGCCCACTCATGTTTGGGAGGAGCAAGACTCTACCTGACTCCACATACAAGAAAAGCGCAGAGTATTAATTGGAATCAGAGTCAGGAAATCTATGCTTATCGTCCGGTTACGATAAACCTTAATGCAACTTCTTCTTCAGGTTTGCCGGTGTACTACCGAATTGTGAAAGGAAACTCAAATGCCGAGATTCTTGATGGCTCGGTGCTGAGAATCAATAATTTCAATTCAGATATTGCTGTTGAGGCTTATCAGCCCGGAAATGAAGAGTGGGAGTCTGCGTCATTCAAAACTTCTGTTTTCAAAGTTTATAGCGGTTCTAAGGTGAATGTAGGGAGTACCGTTGATTTGTCTACCGGCGATGAATTGGATGAGTTGATTGTATACGGTAACGGAGTGAAGACTGGTGAAGTGAATGTAAATGGACTGCCTCAGGTTAAGAAGTTAATCTATAAATGCAAGTTCCGCCCCTCTGCATGGAATTTTGTTTCCTTCCCTTCAAATGTAAATATTGACGAGATCAGTAATTTGCGCGAACTGGGTTATGAACTGAATGCTCCACAGGGTAAGCCGGCATACTATATTCTGGAATACGACGCGCAGAAGAGAGCTGAAAATCCATCGGAGTCTAGTTGGAAAAAGCTTAATACCCCCAATCTTGAGGCCAGAAAGGGATATATTATGGGTATCAATAATGTAGCTACAACAGACTCCGTTGAAGTGACTTTTCATATTGATAACACAGCTATGGCTCTTTCTGGAAGTTCTACAGAGTTTAATGTCAGTGTAGATCTTTCCCAGTGTGAACCTCAATCGGTACAAACATTTTATGTAAGACCGACGAATATCAAAGGCAATACTTTAAAAATGGATGTTGAGTTTAATCCGACAGACTATTCAGAATTGCCGGTAAACCACGAGGTAGCATTAAGAAATGCCAGAGTGACTCATACTCCAGGTTACGAAGGCATCCGCATAACGCTGCCTGATGCTACACCTGCTAAGGTTGCTATTTTTGACAAAAAAGGCAAAAAACTTATCAAGGCTGTACGTTATGTGTCTCCTATGATGATAGATGTTTCTGATTTGAAACCTGGTGATTATAAGGTACTCATATCTTACGGTAATGCTTATGCCGAAAAAGCTTTTGCAATGCCTAAGAGATAAGGAATAACAGGAAAAAATTTTATTCTCATCCTTAATAATAGAAGGGCTGCATCGTGATGTGTGATGCAGCCCTTCTGTTTTTCCTTAAAAGGGTTAAACTATTATAAACAAGCTTGTTTTTATTGATGTTTAAATAATGTATTAATTACATTATTGTATCTTTGTATAAAGATTGTTTTTATAAAGCTACACAAAATATAAGTAATAACTAAACTAAGACGTGATTAAATGAAGTTTACAAGAAGATGGACTAGTTCTTTTTGTCTTTTTTTATTACCCTTAGCTCTGTATTCAGGCGAGAAAATAAAAAAAGAAGACCGACAAAAACACAAAATGGAAAAAGTTTTGCAAACTTTGCCGGACTCTCTGTATGAGCGGGTGCGTCGTGAAGATCTTTTGCAGAACGAAGTGTATGTAAAGCTGGCGCGCGACGGTTGGAACAACCAGGAGATTGTCCGCATCATGGACAATTACTTGCAATATCGTAAGAGTAAGGTCAAGGGATCGCATGCTTACGGTATGTATGCCAAACAATGGCTTCCCACCTATGGTTATACTCCGGGAGGAGATTCCATTTATCAATTTGTAGATACCACTTTCTCCGAAAAGGCGATTGCCAGTGTACGTCGTTTGTATTCCAAATCATTGGATAATTACTATCCCCAGATCCCTTATACACCAGATGACCGTTTAAAGGGTGTTCGTAATACAGGCTATTTCCGTCCTGTACTGCAATATCCGAATACCGGTCGTATTCATTGGATTGTAGCCGACCCGTTGAATGCAGACCATATTATGGTCGTTCCCGACGGTGGTGGTATCTTCCGCACCGATAATTTGGGAGATACCTGGGATTGTGTGACGGACCGTATTCCGGATCGTGAGTTCCGTAAAATCTGTACTCATTCCGCTATTCCGGTAGATCCGGATGACTGGAATCATTTCTTTGCTTTCATGAAGAGCGGTAATACAACCCGTGTTTATGAAACACTGGATGGAGGACAGAACTGGACACGCATAGAAGGAGCTACTCATAAAAGTTTCAAGCGTGGTTATGGCTTCAAGGACAAGGCGGGTAATCTGAAGTTTATCGGTGCCTGCCAGGCCGGAAATTATATGTATAATGAACTTTGGACCAGTGCTGATAAGGGAGTTCATTGGGACCGGATAACCTTGCCGGAGGAATTGAAAGAGACACATCCGGAGAACGGTTCCAAAGGAGCCTTCTTCCAGAATTTTGCTTTCAATCCTCAGAATCGGGATATGGTATATATCCCCACTTCACGAAGCATCTATTATTTTGATGACGGTGTTACCAAGAACGAGAACGGAGGCTATAACATCAAGAAGATGGTGTTTGATGTGTACGATCAGGACGGTACGACTCTTCGGGCAAAGGCTGTTTCTGAGTTCCCATTCAAGGCAACCACTCAGGGATTTTTGGAAATTGATCCGGCTCATCCGGATACCATGTGGTTTGCCACTGCTTCCCGTAATGTGAGTTATGGCGTTTATTCGGCTGTTTATAAGACAATGGATGGCGGAAAAACCTGGATCACTTTGCAGGAACCTTTGGCTAAGATCGGTTCCGGTCTGGCTTTCGGTAACGAGTCTCCATGGGGATGGCTCGGAGGCTTTGGAGTAAACTTCAAGAATCCGCAGCGCCTTTATGGTTGTTCCATGAGTTCGGCAATCAGTACGGACGGTGGAAAAAACTTCTGGGAATATGCCTGGGGTAACCGTTTGAAGGCTAAATATACGAATGGGAATTATTATGTTACGACCAGTTCGCGTCATAATGCCGATAATCATTGTATCGTATCTCATCCGAGTGGTCGCGTATTCCGTGGATCAGATTCTGGAGTATTGATGATTGACGAGAATATCAATGGCCATCAGTGGACCAATATCAATGGGCCGATGGGTAATCAGTTGCACTATTCCATCAAGGTTAATGAGTTTGGTGATCAGGTGATGCTGGGTAATACTCAGGACGTGGATGTGCAGACTTACAAATATGGCCGTTGGGAGAACTGGAGAGGTTACGAAGGAACCGAAGCCTTTATCAATCCGTATGGCGGTACTTGCTACTTTTCTGGTAGTGGTGGCGGTGGTCTGGATGGTATTGATTTCGGTTCGTGGCGTGCCGGCTATACCAAAGCCGATGTATGTACCGGAAACTGGTATCTGATGCATAATCAGGATGCCGGTTCTTTTTTCCGCGTAGAGGACTTTGGCCGTACTCCAATCAATATCTCTGCCAATACAGCCGATGATACCGGCGCAGGTGCCGGAGCCAATGACTTTGCGTTGAGTCGTGGCAAGGACGGAACTCCTGTGCTTTATGTCTATAACAAGAATAATACAGTAGTCCGTTCTACGGATAATGGAAATACTTTCCAGACGGTAAAGGTCAATGTAAGCAGTGGTCTGGTTAATGCAAAATATGCCAACTGTAAGATTGCAACAGACCCGAATGATGTGAATATCGTTTATTTGGGACAGAATAACGGTAAGGTATTCAAGATTAATGCAGAGACCCATGTGGTTGAAGAAATCAATACGGGATTGCCTTCTTCAATTCAATGTAAGGGTTTGCTCTTCCACGAAGGATCGGGCGATTTATACTACTGTAGTAATGTGGGTATTTATTTGCTGGAAAAAGGCAGCAGTAGCTGGCGTTTGTGGATGGATGGTTATAATCCGTTGGAGTATGGAAGCGCACTGATCAACTACACCACTCAGGAGATGGTGATGCATGATTACGGAAGAGGTATCTGGGTTGCCGACCTGGAGCATCCTGCCGACCGCTTCTTTACAAATGGTTTTGCTTTGAAAGAAATTTCGGATGTAGCAGGACGTAAGACCATTGGTATAGATACCAAATGGACCATTCCGATGTATTATGAGTATACTTGGACTGTGAATGGAGTAGAGCAGCCTGTTCCTTATCAGTATCTGACAGCCCGTTTGAACCCGGGAGACCGAGTGCAGCTGAAACTGACTTTGCGCGAATCACCGGATGTAAGCACTACTTCGGCTGAGTTCGTAGTTCCGGATGCTTCGCGTCAGAAAGACGTGGCCACTCCGGTTTATGCTCCGAAGGCAGGCAAGGCCCTCTATTCGGATGGAAACGGCCGTGTTGATTTGGGCTATGTGGACTATTTCTATAATGATTTTACGATTGATTTCTGGGTAAATGCAGAAAGCGACGGGGTCATTCTGGCTAACCGTCCGGTAGATTTTGAGCGTGACACAAGAGGGTGGGCCATTCTTCTGGAGAACGGACAGTTGAAGTTCCGTTATGCTCCGGCCAATATGGTTAACCAGCCAAGTTATGAGCAAGGATTTACGCAGCAGAGCAATCTGGTCATTGGTTCGTTCCAGAAAAACAAGTGGAACCATGTGGCATTGAGTCAGGATCGCGATGGTAATGTGGTTCTGTATTTGAATGGCAATACAACAGCCCAGCAGGCCCGTATCTTGCCGAAGCATACCCTGAACTCTTCCTTGTATCTGTCTTTGTTTGCCGATGGTTATGAGCGTAGAGCCATCAAGGCAGCGGTAGATGAACTGCGAATCTGGAAATCAGCTTATGGCCTTGATGAGATCCGTCGGATTATGTATTCACACGATCCGGGACATGAGGATGATTTGCTCTACTATCAGGATTTCAATGCCGGAAAGCTGGATGCCGAGCAGGAACTCTTCTCGCGTCAGGGGATGCGTGTGCGCACCCGTGCGGTGACCAGTTATGTCGCTATGCCGATAGGAGTCGCAGCCCGTTGGGCCGACCTGAAGGAGGCGGCTGCAGATGTAACCTTTGCCAGCGGCAGCAAGCAGCTGTTAAAGCTTCACATGGATCAGTACGATCAGTTGGGCACATTGGCTGCATACGAATATGACTTGCAGGGCAGCACACAGTATGCCGGAGTGGATTCAAAATATTATGAGGTCGCTTCGGACATTTACCAGATCCGTTCTTTTGGCACGGTGAAGGAAGGTATTCAGGCTGATCTGTATTTCCCGCAGGCTTTGGACGATTCACAGCGTTATACGTTGTATGCATCTGATTTTTATGCAGATTCTGTGGCTTGGAATAAGTTGGCTGTCCTGGAAAAGGATGCTTCTACCGGACAGTTTGTAGCTCGTGGAATTTCAATGTCTACGATACAGGGACGTCAGTTGGTGATCTTGAAAAACAAGGCAGCTATAGAGGTTGCTGTTGGAGATGCCAGCTGGGATAACACGCTGGTTGTTTATGATAAGAATGAAACTCAGTTCAAGCTTAGAGCGGAGGCTATTGCCGGTTTGTCAGAACCGACCGGAACCTATAAGATAACATCGGAGAAAGGATATTTGATTATCAATGATGCTTTCAATTTCCAGAATGATGTGGCCGAAGGAACTGTTTCTGTAGATATGCGCCGTGTTGGTGATGCCATCGAAGTCAGCGACCGTCTGATTGGACAGGATGGCCGTATGATTCCGGTATCTGTGAAGGTTATCAATAAGGTTATGCCGGAGAATGTGGGTAATGCTTCGACGATAACCAGCGGAGGTATGATCTTTGAGAATGCGTCTCTGCCTCAGAAACTGAACGGTACGAACCAGATGACCTTTATGGGATGGGTGCGCATTGATAATGCCAATCTGTTCTCGGGTGTGAATCCATTGATCTTTAGCCGTTCGGGCGGTTCCAAGGTTTGTGGTTTGCATTTGTCTGGCGGAAATCTGGGATTCCACTGGAATGATGGATATTATCAAGAGAGATCTAGCTTTACCCTAACAACCGCTGATGTGGGACGTTGGGTGCATGTAGCAATGTCTGTTGCTCCGGATGGAGTGCGCATCTATCTTAATGGAATGGAATATCACAGAAAATTCACACCGGCTTCGGCTCAGATTGAATCCATGCTGATGTTGGGAGTAGATTCCCGTAACGACCGTCGTTTCAACGGTGCTTTTGATCAGGTGTCTATCTGGGGACGTACCTTGTCGGCCGATGAGATTCGCCAGTATATGTACCACGCACCGAAGCTGAATGCAGAAAGCCTGTTGGCTTATGTGGATATGGATTCGCTGTCGGCTTCCGGACAGGTTATTGATCGTGTAAGCGGTTTGCCGATGACCAATTTGGGTACTGTCCGTCAGGAACAGAATATGGGAAGCCTGTATAATCCGACCCGTGAATTGGTTCAGGAAACAGCAGATACTGAAAACGGGCAGACTTTCTTCCTGGAGCAGCCGTCGAACAAGAAAACACGTTGCATGTTTGCATTCTTCAATGGTTCTGCTTACAACAGTACCAGTGCCGAGCATCCGGAACTGTTCCCGTTGGTGAACCGTCATTATGCCCTGACCTTTAGCAATTTGCCGGGCTTTACGGCTTCAGAAACCGTGCGCCTGATTGTGAATTCTCCGGATCAGATTGCTGCCGGTGATCACATCACGCTGGCTTTGCGCCCGATGGGACGACAGACGGAGTATAGCAGCTATATCGAAGCAACATCTGTAGAAGCAGGAAAGTCTGTCTTTGAGATTCCGGGTAATATCGTAAATGGATCTGTAGATTTCATGCTGATGACGAATACTCAGGTACAGGATAAGCCGGTGAAGGTTGCTCTTTCTGCCTACGACCGTACGGGAACCAACGAAATCAAGGAAGGTGACCTTGTGATTCTGAAAGAAGGTGAAAATCAGTTTATGGTTAAGACTGACGTACTTTCAAGCAACGATAATGCACAGGTACTTCTTACTGCGGTAGAACAGGCCTATGTGAAACTTAATGATACCTTGGATATCAAGAATCATCCGCAGGATGAGATGCTTGTCACTATCGACCGTTCGGCTCTGGATCCGTTTGCCGAGAATCCGGTTACATTGCGCCTGGCTGGAGTATCAGAGAATACCACACTCAGCTTCAAGGTGGCTTTGGAACCTGTCATTCAGCTTTCTTTGTTGGAGAACCAGCAGAAGATTGAAAATGAATCTCAGATTGTGGTGGATAATGTGCAACAGCAGTTCCATGTGCAGGTGGATTTGCTGCAGGGTGTTTTGAAAGAGGGAGTTCCGTTTGTTACAGAATTCGACCCGAAATCAAAACTGAAAGTAAATACGAATACGCAAATTGGAGATCTGATGGCCAACTATGCGGTGACGATAAAAGACCATTTGGAATATCATCCGTCTGCCAATCCGGAAGACGAGGGATGGAACCTGGTTGGTAACCCTTATCTGCACAACTTGAACCTGACGAAACCACAAAATGTTGTGATTGACGAGTCTTATATGTTGAAGTATATGTACCAGTACGAGCCGGAGACCGATACCTATCGTGTTTGGGATATGATTGAGAACTACGACCCGACGCAGCAGCTCAAATCCTTGCAGCCGTTCTTCATTCAGACAAAGCAGCAGGGAGCCACTCTGACAATTACGCCAGAGGCTAAGAACCCGAATATAAACCGCCGGGTATTCAGTCATTATCGTATGAATGATGCTACTGCTATCCGTTTGTCATTGCTTTCTGAGGATAAGAAAGAGTATGACTGTACTCAGGTGCGCGTGATGCGCGATGCAGAAGATGCATATCAGTTTGGCGAAGATGCCGTGAAGATGTGGGGTGGCCTGAATGGCCAGACCAACGAAATCGCCACACAGGCATCCGGAAAGAGTCTGTCGGTCAATGTGGTGGGCAGTCATCAGATTGAGATACCATTGCAGCTGAAACTTACCCATACCGGTACCTTTGAGCTGGCATTGTCTCAGCAGGAAGGTCTGGTATTTACAGACAAGGTACAGTTGTATGACAAGAAACTGAAGGTGCGCCATGACCTGCAGAGCGGTCGCAACTATCGTTTCCAGGTAGATGCTGTGGCTGAGGCCAACACGCGCTTTGCCCTGATCCTGTCTGTGGGTGACGAGGAAACCGGAATAGAAGCTCCGGAAGAACAGAAGCAGAACATTCAAGTCGGAGAGAACGGAATGTGTACGATTAGCGGACTGGAGGGTAAGAGCGTCATCGAAGTATTCGATGTGGCTGGTCGTCGCATCATGTATCTGCCGACTACACAAGAGAGTCTTTCTGTGCGCCTGAAGTCTGGAAGCTATGTGCTTTATGTTCGTTCGGCACAAACTGAGTATTCACATAAGATCGTAGTAAAATGAAAATAAGAGCATATATATATTTGTTACTTTTGTTTTTGGGATGGTCCGGGCACTTGGTGGCCCGTGACCCCCAATTAATCGGGGCTGTAAATTCTCCAGATGGCAAAGTTGTTTGTTTTGAACTGGAGGCAGGAGAGCAGGTGCAAAGCATTTCCTTGATTCTCTTTGATATGGTCAAAGGTGAAAAAACGACACAAGAAACTACCGGTTTTCAGAATGGCAATTATTTCTTTGTCAATATCCCCAAGAACGAAACGGAGAATAATTACGCCTATCAGATCGTTTTAGGCTTGTCGGACGGTACAGAGTTTTACAGCCATAAATACGAAGAAACGACCGGTCGCTGGTTCGATTGGTTGGGATCTGATGTGAAATGGACCACTGCTACAACGGACTATCCGAAAAGAGAACCATTGGTGGATATTTGTTATGGATATGATCCTGCGTGGGGATTGCCTTTTAACCGTACCACCTACTATAAAGCCTTGGTAAATTGTGCAAATGGTAGTATTGTATTCTCTTTCTCCGAAGATTCTCCTTATGACTTGTTACATACTGAATATGGAGTCGCTACATTCGATACGCAGACCTGGTCTGAAAATGGAGATGTGCGTTTTACTTTCACTGTGAATGGCGAAGTAAAAGAAGAAAATGTGATGTATGCCCCGGGCTTCTTTTCTTCAACAGCTCCTCCGCCTTATACGCGTATTTTTGAGACGGCAATAAAGGGTGCTACCAAAATTGAAATGTCCGGAGATATTTTTGATAAAGATAATGATGGAGATATCATGGTATTCGCCCTTCCTCGGGTATATCTGAAGGAATCAGGCGGTCAGGCACAGACTATTGACTGGATGACGGAAATGAATCTGGATGAAAACCGGCCGTTTAAGTATACATTGACGGCTAAAGCCAGTTCCGGATTACCGATACAATATCGTTTGGTGCACGGAACAGAGTACGCCAGTCTGAACGGTTCTGTGTTGGATGTCACAAAGATTCCTCTGGATGATTATATTGAGGTAGAGGCTTTCCAGCCTGGTAACGAACAGTTCAAGCCCAGTGATATATACCGTTGCCGTTTTACGGTATCAGGAAAGAAGGTGGTAGACAGTAAAGAAGTCTATGTGCTTCATGAGAACGAGGAAATCAGTGAGATTATTGTAAAGGGTGATAAGGAGTCGGTTGGTCAGCTCAGTGTGGAGAATGGAAGTGCCAGTGTTGGCAAACTGGTTCTTCAGTACACTTTTTTGCCGGGTGAGTGGAATTTCATTTCTTTCCCCAGCAATGCCGATTTGAGCAAGATCACCAATCTGGAGGAACTGGGCTACGCCTACAATACAGGAAACAAGGCTTTTTATGTGCTGGAATACAACACGAAGAAGCGTGCGGAGAGCCCAGACAAGACAGCGTGGACTCGCTTGAGCAAGCCTGCAGTATTGGCCAATAAGGGTTATATCATGGGTGTGTCCCGCTCTGACGATAATCCGAATAATGATCCGGTGACTGTGACCTTTACCTTCGACAATGTTACGCTGGATTTGAACAAGGAGCAGAACGGAATGCTCGGAGTGAACATGAACTTTTATGAAGTAGAGCCTGGCAGCGAGGTGCCGGTTTACATCAAGCCGGCCGATGGAGTCAAGGGTAACATTTTGAAGTTTGACGTGAAATTCGAGCCTAAGACCCGTAATGATCTGGCCATGAATTATCAGTATGAGCTGGAACAAAGCCGAATTACATTCAATCCGAATCGTTCGGGTATCCGCATCACTCTGCCGACCTCAGAAACAGCCAAAGTGCTGATTTTCGACAAGAAGGAGCGTCTGGTCAAGGCAGTGCGCTATGAATCTCCTTTTCTGATTGATATTCAGGATCTGAAGAAAGGAGAATATCAGGTGCTCATCCAGTATGGAAATGCACAGGAATATAAGAAACTGGTGATTGAATAACCCGCTTCATTAAATAAGAAAAGGGGCAGCCTGGCATCATGCAAGGCTGCCCCTTTCTTTTGTTGGGATGCTTCGGAAAAACCATCCTGATGATTTTTTCAGATGATTTCAATGAAATGTTTCATTCATCAGGATGGTTTTAGAAATCAGTAATCTTTTGGGTTTCGCGCTTCAGTTGTTCAAAGCGCATCATCATTTGGCGCAGTCTTTTTCTTTCCTTGTCAGCCAGATTGTTCTGTTGCATTGGATCTTCTTTAATGTTATACAGTTCATATTCTTTATTCTTTCCCGGATAAGGAGGCAACATGATCCAGTCGCCCTGACGGAAGGCGTAATCGAACATGCCTTCAATGACCAGTTCCTGACGTCCGTTTCCCGCTTGTCCCAGAAAGACAGGCAGTGTGTTCTGACTGTCGGTGCGGTCGGAGTAACTTTGTCCGGTCAGTGCCGCCAGCGAAGCCAGCAGATCCATTTGGCATACCAGCTTGTCTGAAACACCCGGCTTGACCACTTTAGGCCATCGCACGATGAACGGGATGCAGGTGCCGCCCATCAGGCGCGTTGTTTTCCATCCCCGATAGGGTCCGGCCGGCTTGTGGTTACCTATAAGCTCTTCGGCCTGATCCTTGTAACCGTCGTCCAGAACGGGTCCGTTGTCGCTGGTCAGTATCACCAGAGTATTTTCTGTCAGTCCCAATCGGTCCATTTCTTTCAGGAATTCAGACACGCACCAATCGGCTTCGAGAATCACGTCTCCACGAGGGCCCATACCGCTTTTTCCCGCAAAGCGCTCATTAGGAACGCGGGGAACATGGGGCTGATGAAGGCCATAGTACAGAAAGAAGGGTTCGTCTTTATGCTCTTTCAGAAAGTCTTTTGCCTTGTTGAGGAACAGTTCGGCCATATCCTCATCTTTCCACTGTGCTTTCTTGCCACCCGTCTGGAAACCGATTCTCGGCACTCCGTTTACGATAGAGCCGCCATGACCTACGCTGGGGTGCATCCGCAGCAGTTCGGGATTGTCTTTTCCGGTAGGTTCTCCCGGGAAATTCCGTTTGTAGCTTACGTAAATGGGGTCCTTGGGGTCTAGGTTCACACCTTTACCGTTTTCAATAAAGATGCACGGCACCCGGTCGTTTGTGGCTGCCTGAATAAAAGAGTATTCATAGCCCACTTCACGGGCTCCCGGATAAATCCGGTCGTTCCAGTCCACACTGCCGTCACCCAGTCCCAGATGCCATTTGCCAACGGCTCCGGTGGCATATCCTGCCTGTTTCAGAACCTTGGGCAGTGTGATTTGTTGCGTGTTGATGATGAGCGCGGCATTTCCCGGCAGGATTTTGGCGTCTTTGTTGCTCCACGGATATTTTCCCGTCAGCAGGGAATATCTGCTCGGAGTAGAAGTGGCAGCTGTGCAGAAAGCGTCTGTAAACCGCAATCCTTCCTCGGCCAGACGGTCCATGCCCGGAGTCTTGAGGGCGGTTGCTCCGTAGCAGCTCAGATCGCCGAATCCCAGGTCATCGGCTTCGATAATCACAATGTTCGGGCGTTCCTGTTGGCTTTGTCCGAAGAGTGCGGCCGGCATCAGCGCGGCCAGACCGAATAATGATGTTGCTCTCATATTGATGATTATTTGGTTGTTTGTTTCAGGTTAAAGAAAACGATGAAGGCATTATTTCCTTTTTTTACGCCGAAGGAAAGCATCGTCGGTTTACCGTTTTCCAGATACAGGAACGGGCGTTCCATCCGATCCACCTTCATAATGGTGCCGTCCGTCAAAGGGATTTCTTTCTTGCACACGACATAATGCCGTGCCTTTTTCCAGTGAATACCGTCCGTAGAAGTAATCAGTCCGATAAAATTCCCGCCGTGTGCATGAAACAGCGCATAGAAGCGTTCGCGTTCTTTGTCATACCAGCTGCATACATCTTCTGTAGGAATATCGTCAAAAGCCGGCTTATCTTCCAACACAAACGGGCCGGTAGGGCTGTCGCTCGTGCCCACGGCCTGAATCAGATGACGTTTGCCCGATGGTTGGTTGTCGCCTTTGACTATCAGATAATATCTCTGATCCTTGCCTTGACACACCGAAGGGTTTACCGTCACGGTATAAATGGGACCGTGAGGCTCTATCATGGTTTTCTCCTTTCGTTCCCAGGGACCGTACAGGGAAGATGCCTCGGCCACACCGGTACGCTGGTTTGAGCGCAACAGATTCCAATAGGGATGCGAATACCCCGTGCGTGCGATTTCCTGAAGTTTCTCCTCGTTCAGCTTTACGGTATCGCTGTTGGTGGAGATGTAGTACAGGTAGTAACGGTTGTTGAATCGGTTCACCCGTACATTATGCGCGGTTATCTGATCCCAGTGTCCTTTGCGGGCTTGCAGGACTGTTTCTGCTCCCTGATAAGGACCGTCAGGATGCCGGGCGGTGGCGTGTGCTATTTCCGAGTGGGTGAGCCAGGCAAAAAAGCCATATTTCTTGGGCCATCTGGAGTAGAACAGGTGATAGGTTCCCTGTTTGTCTCGGATGATGGAACTGCACCAGTTAAAGTATTGGCTGTCCTTGACGAACCGGGAAGTGTCAGCCGGTTCGATTAAGGCTGACAAATCCAGGTCATCTGTATCCTGTGCAGCGACCATCGGTTGCCACAGGAATAGGAGTGCTAGTATTAGATGGTAAATTTTCATATTTCCATATTTGGCGTTGAAATGAACAACTGTTTTTATTTCCGTCTGATAACAATCAGGTATCCTTCCTTTCCCTTCACCTTCAGCGGTGCATTCAGGTCAATGTCTTTTTCTTCCTGAAACTCCTTGATGTAAGGTATCTTACAGGTTACCTCATTCGGATTGAGACCTAACTTCTCCCAGTCCACATACAATCTTCCTACATGTGATTCATTGTCCCAATTGGCAACGGAAATGATTACTTCATCTTTTGAGCAGTAGGCTGTGGCATAGAGCAGACTGTTGTCGGTATGTACCGGTACTTCTTTGTGCCAGAATCCGTACATCTCCATTTCCGAAATGCGGTGTTCATCCCAAAACTGCCATATATACTTGGGAGTGGGACCATACCATCCGGGACGGTTCGTCAGTCCGAATACCATACCCCGCCAGCGGTTTCCTCCCTGATTCAGCATCTGCGACGGAACGCCGAAAGGTATTCCCGACATCTCAACCAACCAGTAGTCCGGCATCTTGTCATACGAACGTCCTTCTCCAATCCAGAGATGGTCGGTGAAAGGAAGCAGGTCCATATAAAGATTGATTCCGTTGGCATAGCATCCTTTCTCACGGAAATTGTTCCAGATATGCACATCAATGAGGGCCGACGGGCGGGTCTTGTCCAGAATCTTACGGGCTCTTCGTAAGGCGTTTCGGTCCAGTGCCGTGCCATCGAGATAGATACCGTCTATTTTCGTATTCTTGCAAAGCCAGTCCAGCCCTTCCAGAAAGAAATTGTCCAGTCGCGATTCCGGAGTGGTAATGACAGACAAGTCCTGCTTGCCGGCATACCGGCCTTCCTGAATGCTGCACCTCCAGGCCGGAATGAAATTCTCCTGAAATCTCCGGTTCAACCACGGATGAGGCCCGTCGGGATTGATTACGGTACGGATATCCTTTCCGGCTCCCGGGAAGATGATTTCCGGTCCCAAACTTCTGAAAGCCCATATCTCCGGAGTGTTTACGGTCAGTTCCCGGGTGGTGTAGTAAAGGCACAACCGTTTTCCGGCCGCATGTACCGTATCCACATATTGTTTCAGTCGAGGAGCGTTATCACTCAGATAGGGGTAGTTGATGAAAGGATTGAGATCCTTCTTATGATGTATGGTGATGATGTTGGCACCTACCTGATCTGCATTCTTCAGATAATTGTCCGCTTTATCTTCGTTGGAGTTCTGATAAAACCTTTCCTTGAAGAGCGCCTGAGTAGTCAGAGTCTTGAAAGGAGTGATGAGCAGTTCAAAATTAAAGTTCAGACTTTCGCCTTTTCGGAGCTGTCTTTTTCCGGAGTAAGCCTGAATCACGGTATTGTGTTCCTGAGACTGTATGCGGCATCCTCCTTGAGAATCATTGCACCAGGATTGCGGCAGATTCAGCTTTCCGTACGGGTAGTAAATATTGACCAACTGTTTCTTATAGTGCTCATCCTTTAATTTTAAGGCGAGACCACCGTTTATGCCACCAACCCAGACCATATCCTGACTCTTCTCTTCATCCCATTTCCACAGCCAGTTTGCGGGGCGGTATCCTCCCTCTTTTCCCATTCCCATCATGAACAGGGATTTTTCCGCTGTCATCGGAACCTGGAGACGGATATCTTTAATACGTACATCCTTTTTAGGAGTAACCTTTACCTGATAGTCCATAAAGCCTTCGCAAGTGGCTTCTCCAAGAATCTGCATGGACAGGATTTCAGACTGGTGTGTTGCTTCCCAAAGAATTCGTCGCGGGGTCTTTTGGGTTATTTTCAGTTTGCCATACTGTAATTCAATCAGTTTCCCCTCTTCGGTTTCTATTTCAAAACAGATATCTTCAGAAAGAATCGGCTCCTTCTGGGATTTCAGTTTCATGTTACCGGAGTCGAAGTAGCTGTCAATAGCCTTTGGAAATCCTGACGGGGCTAATTCAATATCACGTCCTGTGATGGAAATAAGCTGGTTGTTGTAGGTTATAGGCTGGAATCCGGCTGTAACTTCTTCGTTCTGTTCTATTCGTGAATTCAGCCATTTGAGGCGGGACAGGCGCCAATCATCATTCAATCCCTGGTTCTCAGCCTTTTTCTGATTGGGAGTCAGCGTGATTTTTACCGTCTGTTTTTTCCCCTCAGAAGTTATAAGCGATATTTTTCCTTTGATGGGCTTGAACAGGTTTTCCGGTATCGGTATACCGAACCACAGGGGTTGCACGTCTCCTTGGGCAATGTTTATCTTCTTCTGAAAAAATGTTCCCAGATTGGAATAGCCTTCCATATTGTAGCAGGTCAGGTCTGTCAGTCCCTTATCTTCGTATCGGGTGATGGTGACCGGTGCGTGAGGAGTGTATACTCCCAATTGGAAAACATAATATTCGCCCGGGGTTACTTCAGCTTGCAGTTCGGTTCTCGATGCTGTAGTACTATTGGCCCATCTTTGTGGGATGGTGTGGAAAAGCTCAATGGGATAGTCTCTTGTCTCCGGGAATATATAAAAACTTTCCGGAGAATTTCTTTTCAGAAATTGCGCCCGCTCTTCCTCCGTAGCCGGAACGGCCATAGGAGGAAGTTTCTCATCAATGATGCCCGATACCCTTGTATCAGTAAGGGCAAATTCATCAACACCCTGATAATCTTGTGCCTGAACTTGCAGACACAAGATACAGCAGTATAATAAAATCTTATTCTTCATGTTTCTTTACGGCAAAAAGACGATTCCGGCACAATTTTCAGGAGCACTTATCTTTATTTTCAGGATGCAGCTGTTGTTGGCCTTCAGATTTGCATCCAGTTTTATTTCATAAGTACCTGTTTCTCCGACCTTGATGTTCTTGACAAGATCCGATGAGGCTACGGTTTTTCCGTCGGCTTCCAAAGTAAATCCGGATACCTTGATCGAACCGTTTCCTTTGATTGTTTCGATAGAAATGCCTTTCATCTGTTCCAAACTCTTGGCAGGAATGTTCCAGGCAAATTCTTTGGTATTCTTTGGAGATACGTTCCAAATGCCAATCATGTTCTTACGGTTCAGCTTCAGGTTCTTGTCCGAAATATCCTTTGTTTGGCTGATTCGGGCCTTGGCAAAACCAACGACATCAAACGGAGCGATATTGGTTTGGGCATCCTGATTGTTTTCCACCCAGTTACGTTCCCAGGCCGCCATATCAAACGGTTGGCCTGACTGTCTGGAGGCATAATAGTTCTGCCATCTTTTCAGATAATAGTTCTTGATGAGTCCGCTCCAGATACGTGCCGCATAATCGTCAACCGGCGGTCCCCAGATGGTAACGATGCGACGGGCATTCATTTCATACTGTTTCTTCTGTTCGTCGGTTTTTGCGGCCTGAGTGGCAAAGTTCACCCAGCGGTCCAGTCGCAGGGTAGGGTGTTGACTGAGCAGAGAGTCCATGCTTGTCAATACATGTTCAAAACGTTTTTGCAGTTGCAGTGCCTGCAACGTGTCGCCCAGCAGATATTCCTGATCAATCATTTTCGTCAGGATCTCGGCTTTTCCTCCCAGATAGTGTGTCGCCATTTCTTCCAGATCGTTCCGGTACAAAGGACTGCCGGACAGTTCATCCGATGCTTTTGCAAAGTATTCCAGCCCTTTGAAATAATCTTCGTTGATGTAGATGGAGCCGTTCTTTACATTTCCCGGGCGGAACTGCCAGTTGAAGCGGGGATGGTCGGTAAAGGTACCATAGCAGGACTTCAGCAGATAGTCCCAGGCGGTCATCAAGGTTTTCGGAGCCTTGCCATAGCGGTTTACCGAGTAATTCTTCAACCACTGCTTTACGTCGATATGCTGCTTGCTCCAGCCGGCATCGGTAATCAGCTCATAAATCACTTCATTGTTTTCGATGCCTTCGGGAGCCATGCCGTGAGCAATCAGGTTGCCTTTGTTCGGAGAACTCAGAGCCTCGAGGTGTCCGTTGGCATAAAAATCCAGCACACCGGTCATGCCTACCTTACCACCCATGTTGGGAATAACACTGTAGACCCACTGTTTGTCGTAGAAGCCTTTGTAATATTCCCAGTTCACCTCTGAGTGCCAAAAGTGCTTGTTGTAGTCCACAGCCAGGTCGAGTAAAAGCATTTTCTGGTCTGGCACCTTGGAAACCAGGGCACCCAGTGTTTCATAGTCCCAGATATATCTCTGATATCCGAACATCCATCCCTGCATCACCCACACGGCACCCGGATTGGCCCGTTTGATGGATTCATACACTTTCTCTCCATAGGATGCCGCCATTGCATAGCGTTCCGGATTTCCTTTCTCGGGGAATGGAATATCCATTTCGTTGAAGCTGTCCACCAGATAATAGCCACACTCTCCAAATTCCTTCTCCCATTCCTGAATAAAGGCGGTTCCTATTTCCTGAAACAGCGGTTCCTGTGGAGATACCATCCAGTTGTTGAAGGCTCCTCCCCAGTGTGTTTCAATGATTTTCAGTTCCGGATGAAGTCTTTGGAACGCCTTGGGAATGAATCCCGGGAATCCCGGACAGATAGGTTTCATGCCCAGTTCACGCATGCGCTTCAGAATTTTGTGCTGCAATTCTATTTGCTGTTGGTGCCAGTCTTCGTTAAGAGGACCGTCAATGCCGCTTACATTACCCATTCTCAGCCAGGGCAAATGAGCCGGACCAACAAAATATTCGTTGATTTCTTCGTCGGTGAGTCCCATCTTTTTCCATACGCGGGCAATGATGGCTTCGTAACCTACAAGAGCCAGTGGCATGTTGATACCGTGTAAAGCCATCCAGTCTATTTCCTTTTCCCAGCGTTCCCAATTCCAGTAGGGCATGGAGTATCCATAGGTGCATACATTGAAATAATAATGGTTGGCAAAGGGAGAGACAACCTTTTGCGATGCTTGTGGATTCAAGGTTTCAGGAAAGTGCAAATTGTTGCCCGACCAGGAATAGACACCGCACTTTTCCTGTTTGAGGAAAGCATAAAGGCCGCGGCATAAAGATACCGGAGCGTTTCCTTCAAGGTAAAGTCTGCCGTTTTTCACCTGATATGAATAGTATGTGGAGTCCTGACAGCCGTTTTTCAGTTTCAGCGAAACCGGCAGTTTTTTTCCTGAAGTCTTCAGAACTCTTTCCATCAGTTTTTTTACAGGGCGTATCTGGTCTCTGGCCTCCGCAGTCATATTATTGCCAGCAAAAGCCAGCATAAATAATCCGGAATAAAAGCCGATTTTTCTTTTTATCGGGTGGTTGCTGTTGAGATTCATATTCTAAATGTTTTTTTATCGGGTTATGGTTTGAATTGGATTGTGGTGGCTTGAAGCTCCTCAGAGTTGCTTCCGGTCATAATTTTAAAGGAGCCCGGTTCTAGAACTTTTTCCATCCGGTTGTTCCAGATCATAAAGGATTCGGAAGGAAGTTCGAACCGGATCTCTTTGCTTTCACCGGGTTGTAGTTTTACGGAGGCAAACCCTTTTAGTTCCTTTTCTCGGGGAACGATGGTGGCAACTTCGTCACGAATGTATAGTTGTACGATTTCTCTGGCTGCTTTCTTTCCGGTATTCTGCACCGTGACACTGACTCGAACCGTGTCGCCGGGAGTATATTCCTTGCGGTCGGTGGCCGGTTCTCCGTAGGCAAATGTCGTGTAAGTCAGTCCAAAGCCAAAAGGAAACTGAGGACCTTTTCCCAAGTCGTTATGTTCGATTCGGCCAAAACTTCTTCTGAAATTATAGGCGATGGGCACTTGTCCGGCGTGCCGTGGAAAGGTTTGTGTCAGTTTGCCCGACGGAGATTCCTCACCGAGCAGCAAAGAGGCAACCGCCTCTCCACCCATAGTTCCCGGATACCAGGCTTCCAGCAGAGCGTCGCAGGATTTCAGAATCTCGTCCACGACCAGAGGCCGGCCGTTAAACAGTACGGCAATGACGGGCTTTCCGGTACTTTTCAGGACTTGAAGCATTTTTATTTGCTCTTCCGGTATTTGCAGCTTTCCGGTGGTTACCGCTTCGCCGATGTTGAAAGAAAATTCTCCGATACAGGCAATAATCACCTGAGCCTCCTTAACCTGTTCTTTTAATGTGGCCAGATATTCCGGTGTTACTCCGTTCCACGCGCATCCGGCATTGATAAGTTGCTGCTGGGGAAGCTTTTTGCAGAAACCGTTCCATACGGGTATGACCTCCTCGGCACGGCCTTTCATGGTCCATGAGCCCATCAGGTCCGTCTGAATATTGGCAAACGGTCCGGTGAGCGCTATTTTTTCTTTTCCGGAAAGCGGCAGTACGGACGACTCGTTTTTCAGCAGAACCATACTCTCGCGGGCCATATCCAGCATAGTTTGTCTGATGGCGGGCGAACCGGTGATCTCCTTTTCTTTTTTCGTGTCAAAATAAAGATAAGGATTGTCAAACAGGCCGGTCTTGAATTTTAGAGCCAGCGCCCTTGCGGCAGCCTGGTCGATCAGTGAAGCATCGACTTCTCCTGCAAGCACAAGTTCCTTGAGCCATTTGGAGTATTGGCCGGAAGCCATGTCCATATCTACGCCGCTTTGCATTCCCCGTCGTGAAGATTCGCGTCCGTTTTCGGCAGCCCCTTCTTCAACTGCATGAGTCAATGTCGACCAGTCGCTCATGTATAATCCTTTGAACTGCATTTCATTCCGGAGCAGTTCCGTGTTTATCTTATGATTCATCGTGACCGGTTCTCCGTCATAAGAAGTATAGGAACACATAACAGAAGATACTCCGGCATCTACGGCAGCCTGAAAGGGCGGCAGATAGCGTTCTTTAAGATCCCGATAAGAGAAATCGGTGTTGAGATAATCCCGTCCGGCCAGAAGAGCGGCATAACCGATAAAGTGTTTCACACAGGCAGCCAGAGTGTGCTGGTCATTCAGTTGTTCTCCCTGAAATCCTCGGACACGCGCCGTAGCCATGGCGGCTCCCAGAAATGCGTCTTCGCCGGAAGTTTCCATGATGCGTCCCCAGCGTGGGTCGTTGGATACATCGACCATAGGGGCATAGGTCAGCTGGATTCCGGCTGCTGTGGCCTCCAGAGCCGCTGCGGCAGCACTTTTCCGTACCAGAACCGTGTCCCAGCTACAGGATTCTGCCAGGGGTATTGGTGCGAGGGTACGGTATCCGTGAATGACATCCTCATGGAATATCAGCGGAATGCTCAGGCGACTGTTTTTTATGGCGATTTCTTGCAGGGAACGGTTCAATGCGGCTCCATTGGCCTTGAGTAAGGCGCCGACTTTACCTTGTTTTATGAGATTTCTGATATTGGCATCCCTTTGCGTATAATAAGGCATGAGGTTCAGTTCCGCAATCTTTTCCTCCAGAGTCATCCGTTTCAGCAGATCATGGACGCGGACTTCTATGGGCTGATGCCGGTCTTTATAGACCGGAATGTTTTCTGAATAAGCACCGTTGGCTCCCCACAGCGAGGTGCACAGCAAAGATATTTTCAGTATTTTCATGATCCATACATTTAAGATTCTGTAAGTTCTATTTCTTTCTTACAATTTCAATATTGATGTTTGCTTCGCCCTGAACAGGTATTTTCTTGGATTCTATGTGTTTTCCTTTTACGACCAGGGTAGCCGTAGAGTAGGTCGTTATCTGATAGAATCCGTCCGAATCGGTAGATGCGCTTTGTCCCTCACTCTCGATTCGGACATTTTCTACCGGGTTGGCTTGCACGTCGCGTACATATCCCGAAACCGTTATTTTTTCTTTTTTGATTTTTTGGGTTGTGGTTTCCTGTTTTTCCAGGTTGATCTTCTTTTCTTCATGAAGCGCCACACCGATTTTTTTCCGTAAGGCAATCTTGTCGGACGCGCCGCCAATCTGTAGTTCAAATTCGCCCGGCTCTACCACATATTTCATGGCCTGATTATACAGTCCCAAATCGTGTACCGGTATGGACAAACGCACTTGTTTGGTTTCTTTTCCGGAAATGCTTACTTTGGAAAAAGCCTTCAGTTCCTGGATCGGAGTCACCACACTGGATATCAGGTCCCGGACATAAACCTGCACGACTTCCTTTCCGGGAATGTCGCTCAGATTCCGGACTTTTACATCAATATGTATGGTGTCGTCCATATCGTATTCTTCCTTGTCCGTTTGCAGGTCGCAGTACTCGAATTCTGAATAGCTTAATCCATGCCCGAAAGCCCAAAGAGGTTCAGGGGTGTCGAACACATAATCACGTCCCGGTTGGTTGGGTTTACCCGGCTGGTGGTAAAATCCTCTGTCTGTGGGCAGATGGTTATAGTAACAAGGCATGTTTCCTGTACTTTTCGGAAAAGAGTAGTTGAGTTTTCCGGAAGGGTTTACTTCGCCAAACAGTACATCATACAAGGCATTGCCTCCCTGCTCTCCGGGATACCACTGTACCAGAATGGTGGGAATGTTTTCTTTTACCCACGGCATGGCGAAGGGTTTTCCCGACAGCAGGACAACGATAACCGGTTTTCCGGTGGCATGTATGGCCTTGATCAGTTCCTCCTGCGCTCCGGTCAGTGTCATGTCCGACAGGTCGTATCCTTCTCCGCAGGTCACATTGGAATAGTCTCTGGAGAGGGAAGCGCTGGCCGAACCTACAACGACAATACTTAAATCACAGTTCTTGGCCATGTTTACAGCCTGTGGTATATAAGAAGTGGTGTCCGTATGCAGGTCACAGCCTTTGGCATATTCTATCCGGATTTTATTTCCGGCTCTTTTCCGGAGGGCTTCCAACAGGGTAACCCCGTCTTCGTTGCTTCTGCTCCAGGTATAATCTCCAAACTGTACTTGATGGGCATTAGGACCAATCAGTGCCACAGAGTGCAGTTTGTTGATGTCCAGAGGAAGAAGCTTTTCGTTGTTCTGTAACAAAACGATGGATTCTTCGGCCAGTTTGCGTGCCAGCGCCACCTGTTTGGGAGTATGCAGATGCTTCTTGAATTCTTTTTCGGTTGGAAAGCGGTATTCAAATAGTCCCATTTCAAATTTGGCGGTTAGCACCCGACGCACCGCCCGATCAATATCCTCCATATCCAGTAAGCCAGAGGCTACCAGTCCCTTCAGGTTCTGATAGCAGTTGATTCCGGCTTCCACATCCAGTCCGGCATGGAACGCCTGATAAGCCGCTTCTGCTCGGTTTCGTGCAGTTTTATGGAAATAATCCAGCATGTCGATGGAGCCCCAGTCAGAATATACGTATCCCTGAAAACCCCATTCGTCTCTCAGTAAAGTCGTCATCAGATACTCGGAAGCAGAATTGGGCACTCCGTTCCAGGAATTATACGAAGACATGACGGCCCAGGGCTTCACGGTCTTTACGATATATTCAAAGGGTTGGAGATAGATGGAAAGCAAATCTCTTTGTCCGCAATGTACGGATGCTAGATTAAGTCCTCCGGAAGGATTACCGTGGGCTCCAAAATGCTTCAGCATGGGCGAAATCCCCTGATCCATATATCCTTTCACCTGATGGGCTCCCATCGTACGAACCAGAAAAGGATCTTCGCCGAAACATTCTTCCACACGGCCCCAGCGTAAATCTCGGCAGACATCGACAACGGGTGTCAGGCTCTGGGTAATTCCCTGCACTTTTAATTCTTCCGAGATATGGGCGGTCATCTGATAAACCAGTTCCGGGTTGAAAGTGCTGCCCAGAGCTATAGCCTGCGGATAGATCGTTGCGCCGTCGTTCACGGAACCGTGCAGTGATTCGGTAATGGTAAAGACCGGAATTCCCAACCGGGTGCTGTCTATCATATAGTGCTGCACCTCGCTCATGATTCTGTGGGCCTCTTCACTGGTGAGGGTGATCCCTTCAAAAAAGCCGATTCCGTTTTTCTGGCAAATAGCTTTCATTTTGCCCAAATCGACTTTTCCATCGTGCACAATCATGTGGCTGCCCATCTGCATCAGTTGGGCCACCTTTTCATCGAGTGTCATTCTCGCCATGAGGTCTTCTACGCGTTCCGATACTTGGACAGAAGCATCCTTATATTTGATATAATCCTTTGCCTGTGCCGTCTGATAGGTGCAGAGACCGGCTATCAGGAGAGCATATAGCTGTTTCATGTTTTTGTTCTTTATACTTTAAGAAATATACCTTTTTGATAACAGTGTCTCAGGATCAGGAAGATCAGAGAGACAAAACACAATTCGAAAACGAAAGGATAATACTTCCCCACGAACTGTTCCAACCCGTGTAACCATTGCTGAAGCAGGGAATTCAGATTCATGGTATTATACAGCATGTACGCCAGAATGGAATTCATGCCGTAAATATTCAGCCACTTTAAGAACCGTCCTTTCTTCCGGATATCCACCCAATAGTAGAAGAACAGCATCAGGAGAATGGAAATTCCAGAAGACAGGAATGTCATGGAACTGGTCCATATTCGCTTGACGATCGGCTCTGCGAAAGAAAGACCGTAAGCTGCCAGCAGACAGATGATGCCACTGAAGAGCAGAACCTGCACTTTCTTCTTGCCTGTCATCTGAGATTTTAAGATGACTCCGGTGAGCACACCGCTCATGGTGGTTGCAATGAAATTCAGCGAGCTTAACAGCCAACTGTTGTGATACCAGTCGGCAAAGACGATTTCTCCGTTGTCCATAACGTAAGAACCATAGACAAACCGTCCGAGAATCATCCGGTCAATTTGTTCGGCCATATTGGTGCCCGGCTGGTATCCTTCGCCTGTCATCATCGTGATCGTGTAGATCAGGGGGCAAAGCAGAGTGACGACCAGCATGCCTTTAGCTGACAGGTTCATAAAGAGAATCACAGAGAACAGGTATCCGCAGGCAATGGCCTGCAAGGTATCTGTGTATAGATAAAGGGTATCGGGATTAAGGTCCAAGAAATTTCCCTGAACGATGGCACCGAAAATCCAGAGCAGGACCACCCGTTTGCCGACGCGATAAAAGGCAGACTTCGGGAAGTGTCTTTCTTCCTTATATCGGGCAAATGCATAAGGGATGGAAGTTCCTGCCATGAATAAGAACAAGGGCATGACCTGATCCCATAAATGATGTCCTTCCCATTCCACATGGGTAAAGACCTGTTCTTGAATGAGTCGTAAAAAGTGACCTTCCGGCTGCGCCTGTGCCAGGCGCATGAATACAGGCTGGAAAAACACCAGAATAAAAAGATCCAGCCCCCGTAAGATGTCTAATGATTCCAAACGTTGTTTCATGGTATGCTGTATGTAGGTCGTTGCAAAAATGAGATTATCGGTAAATGAATATCTTCCGACGGTCAGGAACAGGACGGTCTGTGCCCAATAAGTCTTTATTTAAAAATCCATTTCGTGATCAGATTATTAGGAGTTGCCACCACAAATTTATAGAACTTTGATTTCGGGTATTTGTTCAGGTCAACGGTAAATTCCTTTTTGTTGGCCTTTGTGGTACTGATTTTTATCCACTCATCCTTGCCTCCTTCTTTATAGTTATTGGTCGTAGCCATATAGATGGTGGCATCCTCTTTGGACTTGGTGCAGTTCCATTTCAGAGTGACATATTGGTCATAAGGGTGAGTCGTCAGATCAGAGATATCATTCTTGCCCAAGAAAGAGACGCCATCCTTCTCGAAAGCTACTTCCTGAGGCATTTCAAACTGCATGTAGGAGCAGATGCTGGGCAGGATGTCCACCAGCGATAGTGAAGGGCTTTGGAAGTGACTGTTTACTTTGGCGGCATTGGTCGAAATCCACACGCTGCGTTCTCTTTCCGATTGTCTGCCGTGATGGTAACCGCTTTCATCACGTCCGTGGTCGGTGGTGACAATGACCAGCCATTCTTCGTTATATTCTTTCTCGCGCAATTGCACGGCCTCCCATATCTGTCGGATCAGTTCATCAGTCTTCCGTACGTATTGGTCCATATAGGCGCCGTCTCCATATTGATGATAGCCGGCATCCGTATACCACAGATATACCCAACTCAAATCAGGGGCTTTCTCGCGGATACACTTGGCAGCTTCGTGGCAGACCACAGAGTCGATTTCAAAGATGTGCATGTTGTTGGCTTTTTCCGGAAATCTCTGTTTGTCCAGTTCGTATCCGTCATACACATAGTCTATCTTTAAGTTTCCTGTTTCCGGCTTGTCGGCACCGATGAGTACGGTACGGTTGTCAGTCCAGCTGGAAAATAAGGCCGTTTTGTAATCCGTGTCCTGAGATTTGGCAATCCGGAACAGCGACCAGTAATTATAGTTCGGTTTCAGATTGGAGTTACCGTTTACATTGTGTTTGTTCATCCAGGTTCCGGTCAGGATATTCATATATCCGATGGCAGAGATGGTCGGTGTTTCCGAGTATCTTCCAATTTCTCCTCCGGTTATGGCCCGTGCATAATTTCCTTTTTCCGCTATTTCAAAGATGGTTTTGGGATGTACCCGTTCGATGTAGTCGGCAGGAATTCCGTCCAACACGATATATATTGCTTTGCGTTTCTGTGCTGTGAGTTGCAGTTGGGTAAGCAGAATGGCGAGTAATAAGAATATTTTTTTCATGATATTGGGATGTTTAAAAAAGTTCTGTTTTAATTCTGATTCGTTTCGTCCGGCCAGGGGCAGGCTTTTCCGGTGGTTTTGAACGTCGGTCTTTGTCCGTCCACTTTTCTGAGGAATCTGCCCAGTTCTTTGGAGAGTCTGGCTACGAGTTTCGGATTCTGGGTGGCCAGATCCTTGGTTTCGGCAATATCCTCCTTTATATTATAGAGTTCCTTTTTGCCGTCCTTGTACCAGTAAACCAGTTTGTAGTCCCCCTTGCGGATGGCGCAAGTCTGTCCGATGCCCTGATGTCTGTAATCACCGCCATACCATGTGTTGGGCGTATTCCAATATAAGGCACGGCCTTTAGACGGATCTCCCTTTCCGGTTATCAGCGGAACGAAGCTCACACCGTCAATCGGCTGGACCGTTTTGTATTTTTTGATTTGAGCCATTTCCAGAATGCTGGGAAAGAAATCTTCAATAATGAGATATTTGTCGATGGTGCTTCCTGGCTGTGCCACTCCGTTCCAATAGACAATCATCGGTTCTCTGATGCCTCCTTCGTAAGCCGATCCCTTTCCACTGCGCAACGGAGCGTTCTGAACACCCAGCGGGGGCGTGCGGCTTGAGGCTGCCAGTCCGCCGTTGTCCGACATGAAGATGATAATCGTATTGTCTATCTCTCCGTTTTTCTCCAGATAGTCCATCAAGTCTCCCAGACTTTTGTCCATGCCCTCGACCAGAGTGGCATAGGCCGCTTCGGTGGCCGAAAGCCCCATGTCCTGATAACGTTTCAGGAAACGTTTGTCTGCCTGAATGGGGATGTGCACGGCATAATGTGCCATATACAGAAAGAAGGGATGGTCCTGAGAGCGGGTTTTGTCGAGTGCCTTGATTGCTTCCCGGGTCAGTGCTTCGGTGACAAAGACATCAGTGTCCCAATAGGCTTCCAGGCCCGGGATGGCGAAGCCGCTGACCGGTTTTCCGTTCTTGTCGTGACCGTAGCGCTGCTCGCCCAGATAAGAGGCCAGACCTCCGGCGGCATGTCCGGCAATATTCACCTCGAAACCATATTTCAGCGGGTCGGCGGCAGGAGTGTTCTGCGAGCCGAAGTGTGCTTTTCCGCAATGGATGGTGTGGTATCCGTTCTGCTTTAGAATCTGTACGAATGAGGTTGCCTCGTACGAACGTTCTATGCCGCCCACTGGCTGGATGCCGTTGACGTTCCATAAAGGCATGTCCAGATCCGGGTCCTGGGCATCGGTCGAAGAATTATAGCCGAAGGTCCAGTTGGTAACCCGATGGCGTGCCTGGTTGGTGCCCGTCATCAGGCTGCAGCGGGTCGGTGAGCTGATACTGCAGGCGTAGGCCGATGTAAATTTGGCGCCCATCTGGGCCAAACGTTCCATATTCGGAGTGTGATAACGCCTGTTCAGGGGAGTTTTCTCTTTCCAGAACGGGAGAGAGGTGTCCTGCCATCCCATATCATCAACCATGAAGAGGATGATGTTGGGGCGGTTGTCTTTTGCGCTGATGTGGTTTTGCACGCCAATTAAAGGAAACAGCGCTGTGCTCAGCAATAAAAATCTGTTCATATCTGATAACTGTTGTTTTGCATGATACATTAAGGATAACCGGTAACGTTTTTCTGTATCAGTTATAAAGTTTTCTGCGAAAATATAAAAAATGAGCTTTACAGTTTGAAACAATCGTACAAAAACATGCAATTATTGTACAAAGAGTGAAATTACTGCTCTTTGGCAGGCTTTTGAAGATAAGCTTTTATTACCTTTGTATCAAACCATATTAAACACACACACAAGATGTATTTCAGATATATCCTTTCCATTCTTTTTACCGTTTGTTTTTTCTTGCAGCTGCGGGCCGTTCCTTCCGAGGTTAAGGTGCGCCATTTAACCGTGAACGAGGGCTTGCTGCGGAATGCGGTCTTTGATTTGGTGCAGGATAAAAAAGGATGTATCTGGATTGGAGGATGGGACGGTCTTTATTCGTATGACGGTTATCAGCTGAAGCTGGTCTGTCAGAACCCGATACCGCAGAAGAAGGGGGAACAGGTAATCCGTAAATTGGCCATAGACGATTCGTCGCGTATCTGGATGGGAACGTCCGAAGGGCTGGCCTATTGGGACCCCGTTCACGAAAAAGCACATGTCCTGCATTTCACTGTCCCCGGGAGAAAAACTCCAGATGCGCGGATCACCGCTTTGCAGGCAGGCCGTAACGGTCTTTTGTGGATAGGAACGCAACACGGAGATATCTTTTTATGGAATCCGCGAGTGCGGAAACTGCTTCATCTGGCAGATGCGGTGGCCGAAGGATTGTCCATGGTTACCGGTTTTCATGAGGATGCCGCAGGCCAAGTCCGGGCGGTGACTTATGAAGGCACCGTGCATACTTTTGCCCCCCGAAGTGCCGGTTCGGACAGTTGGAGACGAGTTTACCGGCAGCATCTTCCCTTTTTGAATGGCGCCTGTATCTTATCACTTCTGGTGGATTCCAGACAGCGTTTGTGGGTGGGCACCAATCGCGGGCTTTATGTTCTGGAAAGAGAAAAGCACCGTGAGCTGACTTTTTCCGGAAATGAAGCGAAACTGCTGGTGCCGGATTGCGAAATACGCTCCATGACCGAAACAGAGGGCACGGTCTATCTGGCTACCGACAAGGGCGTGTGTGCCTGTTCGCTGGAGCGGATGTCTCTAAGCTGGATTGCTCCCGATTACAATCGTCAGAATGCCCTGAACGACCATAATCTGCAAAAGGTGTATTGCGACCGCGAGGGAGGATTGTGGATTGCTTCCTTTTACGGAGGGGTTAACTATATTTCGCCTACAGCCGGAAATTTTCAGGACCACCAGCAGATCAACCAGCTTTTGGGAGGTCATGTCGTGAGCGGCATTGCAGAAGATGCGCGCCACAATCTGTGGATCGGTCTCGAAGATGGCGGTCTGAGTTACTGGGACCGTGCGACCGATCGGGTGCATCATCTGGATGCTGCCCCTAAGGCTTTGTTCCGTTACAGCCCGAAGAACGTGCAGACGGTTTATTGCCATGAAGATGAACTCTATGTCGGCACTTTCGGTCAGGGTATGGATATCATCAACCTGCGTACGGGAACACAGACGAATTATCGAAAGGATGCGAAGAATCCCGGCTTTTCCAATTCGGTTTATGCCTTTTATAAAGATACAGAGGGTACCTTGTGGATAGGAACGGCGTCGGGCCTGTACTGTTCAGAGGGCCACCGTCCTCCGGTTGCGGTGGACCGGATTCCTTCGTGCAAGGTGAATGCCATCCGGGCCGATGAAGAAGACAATCTTTGGATCAGTACCCTTTCCGAAGGCTTTTTCTGCATGGACAGGCGTACCGGTCGGGTCCGGCAATGGACATGTGCGGACAGCACCGGAGCAAAGCTTCCTACCAATGAACTGACCACACTGACCCCTTACGGCCAATCCGTATATTTAGGTACTCAGGGATACGGACTTTGGTGTTATGGCAAGAAAGACGGAGTGCTGCTTCCTTTGGCCGAAGAAGTGCTCGGACAACTGTTTATTTTCAGGATCATTCCCGTGCAGGACTACCTGTGGATAACGACAAACCGCGGCTTGTATGCCTATAGTCTGACCACCCGGCAAATCAAACAATACACCTCACACGACGGCTTGCGTACCGATCAGTTCAAGAACAACTCCGGAATCCTTACCTCCGATGGGCTGGTTGTGTTGGGAAGCGTTCAGGGAATCAATACCTTCCGTCCCGAGAAAATCCGTTTCAACCAAGTGCGCCCGCAAGTGTTTCTTACCGGATTTTTCTTGCAGAACCAGTTGATGGCAGCAGGAGATGAGGGGTCCGTTCTCCCGGCATCGATAGAATATGCCGGGCATCTGGATGTAGAGCAGAAGCACCATAGTATCGGATTCCAGTTTGCCTCGTCCAGCTACAGCGATGTGACGAGCAACCGGTTTGAGTATATGCTTGAGCCTTTTGAAAAGGATTGGCAACGCTTGTCGGAGGGAGTACATTCCGTAAGTTATACCAATCTTCAGGCCGGAACCTACACGTTCCGTGTCCGTACGGCCAATAAGGATGGCATCTGGAGTGAGGTAAAGTCGGTCACTGTCCGGGTGCATCCCTACTGGTGGCTTTCCTGGCCCATGAAGATGGTCTACCTGTTTGCGGTGCTCTCGGCCGTTTATCTGTTTTTCCGGGCATACCGAAACAAGCATAAGGAAGAGATCCGTTTGCTGCATATTCAGAAGGAGCAGGAATTATATCATTCCAAAATGGACTTTTTCACCTGTATGATTCATGAATTACGCACTCCGCTTACCTTGATTCTCGGTCCCTTGGAGCATGTCAAGAAACAGACTCCGCCAGCAACACCGGCTTATGCCGATCTGCAAGTCATGGAGCGAAACGGCCGGCGCCTGCTTTCTTTGGTGAACGAATTGATGGACTTCAGGAAAATAGAGGAGAAATCCTATCGCATTCATCTGAAAAGCTGGGATGTGCGTGTTCTGGCCGGACAGGTGGTGCAGGACTTCCAACCCGAGGTGCAACACCGGAAGCTTGCCTTGGAGTGGAATTGCCCGCCGGAAGAATGTTCCGCTCTTTTAGATCAGGAAGCCTTTATCAAAGTGCTTTATAATCTGTTGTCCAACGCCCTGAAATTTGCAGAAACCAAGATTCAGGTGGTGTTGGGAGAATCGTCGGACCGCCATTTCTGGCTTCTTTCCGTAAGTGATGACGGTCCCGGAATAGACCCGCAGCAGCAGAAAAAAGTCTTTGAACCTTTCTATCAGGCCGACAATGCCGGCATGGCGACAGCCGGAACAGGTATCGGACTATTTGTGGCCCGGCGTCTGACGGAACTTCAGAACGGTTCCATTCAGGTCCGTCAGAATCCGGAGAAAGGGTGTTGCTTTGAACTGCTGTTGCCCAAGCAGGGAGAGCTGGTCCGGCAGTCTGATTCCGAAGCGGCCGATGAGGCTCTTCTTCGGCCGAATGACTGTGCGGACAGGCCGGAGGCAGTAGTAGCCGACGGAAAACTGCACCTGCTGATTGTGGAAGACCATAAGGAGATGCAAGAATATATCCGCTCCCTGTTCGTGCCGGAATATCAGGTAGATGTGTGTGATAACGGACAAATGGCCCTGGAGCAGGTCCGTACTCATGAATATCATCTGATTCTGACCGACCTGATGATGCCGGTAATGGGAGGAGTGGAATTGTGTGGCATACTGAAGAACGATGTCAGGACATCGCACATTCCGGTGCTGATGCTGACGGCAAAATGTGATGAAGCCAGTCAGGTCGAAGGCTTCGACTCCGGAGCCGATCTGTACGTCACCAAACCCTTCTCGGCAGCAGTGCTTCAGGCTCAGGTAAGTGCGCTGTTGCGGAACCGCATGAATCTGAAGAAAGAGTTCTTCCATAATCCCGAGGTACATGCAGAGACCTTGTGTGCCAATCATACCGACCGGGATTTTTTGGAGCGGCTCGATCAGTTTATTGCCGGCGAATTGCAGAACTCCTCTTTGTCTGTAGAAGACATGGCAGCGCACATCGGAATGGGGCGCAGTATCTTTTTTCAGAAAATCAAGGAACTGACCGGAATGACTCCCAATGATTATCTCCGCACTTACCGGTTGAAATGCGCCGCGTCCTTGCTGGCCGATGGCCGTTTGCGGATCAGTGAGATTTGTTATGAGGTCGGTTTTTCCTCCCCTTCATATTTTGCCAAAAGATTCTGCCAGCAGTTTGGAGTTTCTCCTTCTGATTATCAGAAAAGAATGCAGGCCAATCTTCAGCGCTCTTGTCAAACATTAAAACAACGTTTATGAGAATCGTTTCTTTACCTTCTTTTCTTCTTTGCTGTTCTGCCTTACCTTGGGTGCAGACCCGGGCAGAACAGGGTGCTCGCCCGAATCTTCTGGTCGTGATGGCTGACCAGTTCCGCGGCGACGCTTTCAGTTTCCGCGGGCGCGAAAGGGTCCAGACACCCGCTTTCGATGAATTTGCTCGGAATGCGGTTGTGCTGAATCAGGCCGTGAGCGGTTATCCGGTTTCTTCTCCGGCCCGCGGCATGTTCCTGTCCGGCGCTTATCCTCATCGCAACGGAGTGCTCACCAATTGCCAGTCGCACTCGGCCGTGCAGGATGTGGAACTGCGTGAAGATCTGACCTGCTGGTCGGATGTGTTGAAGTCCGAGGGCTATCACACCGCCTACATCGGAAAGTGGCATCTGGACAAACCGGTGGAACCGTTTATCGACTGTGCCAACAACCGGGGCAATATGGCCTGGAACGAATGGTGCCCGCCACACCGTCGTCACGGTTTCGACTATTGGGTGGCCTATGGCACGTATGACCAACATCTGCGTCCGCTGTACTGGAATGCCGATGGCGGACGGCAGGACTTTTACTATGTAAACCAGTGGGGACCGGAGTATGAGGCCAATCTGGCCATCAACTATATCGACAGTGTGGCGCACAGCGGTCAGCCTTTTGCGCTGATGGTGTCCATGAATCCTCCGCACACCGGTTACGAACTGGTGCCCGAAAGATATAAGCGCTATAAGCATCTCAATGTGGACTCCATCGTGCAGACCATGCCGCATCTGCGTGATGCAGACCCCAAGTTCGTGAAATATTTCAAACGCAGCCTGCCCGACTATTATGCCTGCATATCCGGGGTGGACGACCAGTTCCGGCGCATCATGGCGAGTCTGGAAGAAAACGGACTGCTGGAGAATACCATCGTGGTGTTTGTGTCCGATCATGGCGACAGCATGGGCATGCACGGAAATATCGGAAAGAATATCTTCTATGAAGAGGCGATGCGTGTGCCGTTCATGGTGTCGTGGAAAGGACATCTCAAACCCCGTATGGACGACGACCTGCTGGTGTCGCTTGAAGATTTCTGTCCCACAGTCCTTTCTCTGATGGGACTGAAGGAAAAGATTCCGGCCACGGTGCAGACGCGCGATCTGAGTGAGCAGATCCGGGGCAGCCGTAAGAAGATGCCGCGCGAGCAGCTCTATATGCTTTACAGCGAAGTGAACAAGAAAGGCAAGCACCTCACCACCGGTGCCCGCGGTTTGCGTGATGCACGCTACACCTATGCCGTACGCTTCAAGAACGGAGTAATCACCGAGCGACATCTGTACGACCGCAAGAACGATCCGGCACAGATGGAGAATCTGGCCGAGAAACAGAGCAAGCGGGCGCAGAAGATGCACCGCCGGCTGAAAGAGTTGTTGGTTGAAAAACAGGACCCGGCAGCCGGAGTGCTGTAAGGACCGGTGCCCGATTCCGAATACATAATTTTAAAAGACAATGAAATGAAAGACTTTGCAGCAATAGATTTTGAAACCGCCAATTTTGAACGTACCAGTGTGTGCAGTGTGGGTGTAGTGGTGGTGCGCGACGGTGAGATCGTAGATTCTTTCTATTCCCTTATTCAGCCCGAACCGAACTACTATACCTATCGTTGCACGCAGGTGCACGGGCTGACGCGTGCCGACACGGATGAGGCTCCTCTCTTTCCGGATGTGTGGGCGCAGGTGGCCCCCATGATCGAAGGACTGCCGCTGGTGGCGCATAACAAATCCTTCGACGAGAGTTGTCTCAAGGCCGTGTTCCGCTGTTATCAGATGGATTATCCCGACTATGTGTTTTACGACACTTTGCGGGTGGCGCGCCGTGCTTTCCCGAAAGCGCCCAATCATCAGTTGCATACAGTGGCCGCACTGTGCGGTTATGATCTGAGACGGCATCATCATGCTCTGGCCGATGCTGAAGCCTGTGCCTGCATTGCCTGCAAGCTGTTTGCTTCGGTCTGAGAAAAAAGCTACAAATCATTGATTTGTAGCTTTTTTTATTGTCTAAAAGTCCGCTGCCTAAGATCTAAAAGTACCGAAAAAGACAAAGTTTCGTTACTAAAATCGTTATTTATTCACTACCACAAAAATAGTAAGGATTTATCTGTAAATAATCCGCTAATGACTGCATTATTCCATATCTGCATAATCCAAAAACGAAAGGTAAAAAGTAATTTTTCAGTTAAAAAAGAGAATAGTGAATTTTATATTCAAATTACTTTTGTCTTGAACTGGCTAAGGAACTCCTTGTTTAATACCTCATCAGGCATTACTTGATTCTTTTCTTTCATAATGTTTTTCATCTTGTTGATATATAAATGAAAAATATTTTATAGTGTTCACAAAATGCTTCATAGAAAAATGGTGATTGATTTCTCTTTCTTTTTTATTTAAAAAGGTAAATCATTGGCGGTTTCTCTTTTTATTGAATCAAATCGCATCCATAAATTATTAAGTACAATAATTTTGCGTTCAGTTGATAATTCTTTCCACCATTTATTGAAAGCAGCTAAATCCTCTACTGGGATTATAGGTTTTGAATTCGACCGATATGGTGGATATATAAAACATGCAATAAATACACAATTATTTTGAATATATTCTTCAAGTATAGATTTTTGCAATAAATCATTTAATGACTTGGTTATTAAATCTATATTTTCCTTGTATTTTGTCGTGGGTTCAACACTGAGACAAACTTTCATAAACGAATTGGCAAAATTTGCATAAATTGCTTTTTCTTCATCGTTAAAATCTATATATATAGCATTCTCAGACATTATATCTCTTGTTACATCATAAAAAGAAGCAATTCTAGTATCATGATTAGTTTTAATCATTTTATCTAATGTCACTTTGTATTTAAATATTTGATTTAGATTATTGTCGTTTATTATTCTTTCAAATAGTTTTCCGACAAAATAAACCTCTGTTCTAAAGTCATATATAGACATCTTAAAATCATTCGGTAAAGAGTATGGCCAATTTAATGTTATGCTTTTTTCATAATCTACTGATTTTTGTATATCCTTTCCAAATCCAAAATCTATTATTTTAACGATACCATCATTAGATATCAGAATATTAGAGGGTCTAATATCTCTATGTAAAATATTTCGTTCCTCTAAATATTTAAATCCATTTATTGTTTGAATGAATAAATCATTTATCTTATTCGGGTGTGCTGTTAAATACTGTTCAATATCAACTCCATTAATGTATTCCATTAAAATATATCCTGTTGATTGTTCTGGATATAGATAATAACTAAATACACGAACTATATTGGGATGATTTATTTTGTATAGTATTTTAATTTCATTTACAAAGTTTTCGTAATATATAGGTTGATGTTCAGGATAATATGTTGAATACTTTTTACATACAAATATTTCATTAATAGTTTCATCTTTAATCAATTTTGTTTTTCCTGTACCACCTTGCCCAATATCCCTTATTGCTATATAATCTTTTGATTTTAAGAATTTAATAATATTATTTTCCATGATTTGTACCTGCCGTTAAAATTACCACAAAGTTACAAATAATATTTCATGTGATGTTTTATAATAGGATAAATTCGGGCGCTATTACCATCTGTCAAAATATAGTGTATTTAGTTACTATCTTTGAATGTGGAATAATCACGTAATCACTAAAAAAATAGTGATTTATGGCAAATGGAATGAACCTGCTCAAAGAGGGAGTAGAAAAAAGATATGTGATAGATGGTAGGGGATTAATAGCTTCAAAAATGAGGGCCATTTGGGACTACCACAAGTCTTTTGTCTTTCTTTGGATAAGTAGCCTAAGATAGGACAATTCTGGGGGATACGAAAACTTGCAGCCTGGCGAATGTTATACAATCTTTATCTTGCCTGCTAAGTCTCCCTCCCTACAAAGTGGACTGTTTGGTCGGGATAAACTCTACCCCAAGCGTTGACGTTTTTTACTGATAAAGACGTGCTTTCGCTGGACTGGTATAGGCACTCATCCTGATGATATGTGATTGCTATTTGGAGAACAAGAATTTGTGGAAGCGACAGGAATGTGGGAAACAGCTCTCGTCAAGATAGAAGCAGGTGGCATGGATGCTGGTACGTTCTATAAGTGTATTGAGGTGTATGCCGCACAAATCACGACGGAACTGCTTTTCGTACAAGTGTCCATTGCCGGAGGTGAAACCTGTTCCTGTCCGAGATGTGGCAGCGGAGGCATCTTGTTCTATCTGAAAGTAGCAAAATGTTCTAACGTGGACTGTACGCTTACCATATTCCGTAACAAGTGCGGCAAGCAACTGACTGACAAGCAGATTGTCGAACTGTGACAAAGCGGAAAATTGGGTTAATCAAGGGCTTCAAGGGAAAGAACGGCAAGGTTTTCGATGCTTTGCTAGTACTGGACGAACAGTCCAATGTCGCTTTTTCATTCTCTGAAAAGAAAGGAAAGCCGAAGAAATGACTTATCTTTACCACAGGAATTTCATTGTGATGGTTTTTAGGGTTTATGATAATTAAAATTTTAGTGGTTGCGCCCGGAAGAATACCGGGCACATTGTTTATAAATTATTATAAGAACTAATTAATTCTGTGGTGATAATTCCTAATATAATATTTAATTTATCAATTAAAATATCATCATTATTATTAGGAATAAAACTAAATGTTTTATCTACAACTTCTCCATGAAATATTTTATTGCGTAAAAAATAAGCGTATTTACAACATAATAACGCAGCTAATTGCATATTATTAGTTTCAAGATATTGATCTTGCATGTAGTGTGTTATATGATTTTGAATATCTTCTATAAAACCATAACTATTTAATTCATTTTGACGAAATGCCAAGGTCTCGTCTAATAATTTGATGATTCTATTGTCCGTGTTTGCTAAAACAAAGTAGTCCTTATAACCCTCATAAACACCTCTTTTTCCTCCTCTAGGATAATTATTTAGTATTAGCTCTCTCCAGTGAAACTTTCGTAAATCCTCATATGTTATTGCAGATAGTAGATGTGCTGTATTGGTGAAGTATTGTGGATTAGCAATCAAAAAACTTCTTATTTTTCTTAAAGCATTAAATTCTTTATTGTTTGCATCAGTTCTATTGCTGTAAAAAGAAAGTTGTTCGAATGTCCTCCACAACCTTTCAAATTTATAATATCTCTCTGTTGAGGACATACCTTTAAGCCAATGAGATAAGATATTTCTTAATTTTTCAGCTTTATCATCTTCTTGTAATAGAATAGATAAATCCCCATCATTAAAACTTATAGGACTTGTGATAGTACCACATATTGGCTGTTTCTTCTTGTCATATAACAATGTTACTACTTGTTCTTCTTTTCTTGCTGTTCTTCTTACTATGTTGATAGAGAGAAGTTGCAAATTAGACAAATTTATAGCGTAACAATAAAGTAAAGCCTTAGCAATTTGTTGGTAAATACTATTTGATGGATTGTTAAGTATGGCATCTTTATCATAGATAGAGGAACGAGATGCAACTATCTGAATCTCTTTAGGTTGGAAAATAAAATTATCTCCAAATGTCCCTGAATTTTTATATGGAACATTTTCTATACTGCAAACAAGAGAATTTCGTTTAGAAAATGTTATTTTTATGTGATAATGATTTGTCCTCATTTCCTTTATACTATTTTAGTATGTATGACATATAAATTAGGTTACAAAGATAGCCATAAACTTACAAAACACTTTTATTTAGGTAGATAAATATTTTATATGGAACTTGTATTACACAGAAGCATATAGGTTCTCTTTCTAAATTTATATATCGAACAAATCACCCCGTTGTTCAGTACTCCGCTTTCTGACAGCTTCCACTGCGAGCAGAGCGTTTCACCGATGAAACCGATGCCTTTGCCCACCATACGGGCACGGTTTAAATAGTCAGGCTATCCAACAATCCGACTTTTATCTGCGAGGTAATTATATTTAAGATAAATAACAGATTGCACCCCAAGTCCAATCACGAACAGGTATTCTACCGTCCAATAAACGGCAAGAGGTACATCCCAATGGCTCAATCCCCACAGGTAGAGCAGATAGGCAACAATGGTTGTCGCCTGAAAGATGAAAGCTGTTCGTGTTGCTCCTGTTCCCGTTACAGCATTCATATAGACATAACCGGGTAAGGCAAAGACGTAGTTAAGCAACATGACCACAAACGGCAACCATGCAGTTTGCACGATATTCGAATTATCTGTATAGATACAGACAACAGGCTGATAGAATACCAACGCAAGCGTAATCAGAGGTAAGCCGACAGCATAGCCTAATCGGATCACCTTGCTGCATAGTGGGAATACTTGCCCTCTTTCGTCCGCTCCAATCAGATTGCTCACCAATGAGCCAGTTGTGGCGGCAAACGAACTGACAATGACAAAGAACATGGCAGATATGCTTCGGAGAATGTTTGCTACTGCCAGTTGCAATTCTCCCAAATGTTCTATTGCTACGAAAAACAGAAACCAAGGGGCTACGCTGATAAACGAATGGAACATGCTCCAAACGGATACACGAAAAACATGGAGTAATACACCTTTGTCGAAGCTCCAAGACAAGCCATAAAGCCTTTTATCCATTTTACATGAAACATGGATTGCCAGCACTGCCAACGAACATGCTTCGGAAAAAGACGATGCGATGGCTGCACCTGCTATTCCCATGTCCCAATGGAATATGAGCAGCCAATTACTTGGAATGTTCACTAATACGGCTGTCAGAGCCGCCATGTTCAAGGCTTTTGTATAGGTAATACCGACCATGAACGAGCGTAAGGCAAGGAATGGAAAGGAGGACAACAGTCCCCAAATTCGTCCGTCCAAATAATCAATCACAGCATGATAGACTTCCGCAGAAGCAATCAGTTTACTTAGAATAATCGGGGAAAACAGTTTGGAGAACAAATACAAAAAGACAGCAAGTCCCGACAGGAAAAACAATCCTTGAAAAAATGTCTTCCCTGTTTCGGAATAATGCTGCTCGCCATTCCGCCGTGCGATAACGACCTGTAAGCCCAAACTGAAACCGAAGCCGAGCATATAGATAGCCAGATACCAAACCCCGGCAAGGGCGGATGCACCCAGTTCTATTTCTCCTACATGCCCCAAGAAAATAGCATCGGTGATATTGATAAGTTGTTCGATAAGGATGCTCATCATTACGGGAAAATTGATGAGCCAAATATTCTTATATGTATAGTTCATTGTTCAACTTGATATGATACGACAAGTCCTGCTGCACAAGGCGGCATGACACATCGCATAATTATGAATTTGGAATAATGGCAAAACAAGAAAGGACAAACCTATTATAAGCCTGTCCGTTGTTGAATAGCTATGACTAAAATGCTATCCGTTAAGCGTAGCTATATGCACACTTGCCATTTCATATGGGTTGAACAACTCTATTTTTTTGTTAGTATTGCAAATATAGCATTTGTTCTTGATTATACCTCCAAGTTCCTGATTTCTTTTTGCAGATTTTCCAAAAAACGGGAAGCATGTGCGCCATCCATTTGTGTATGGTGAAACTGAAAAGAGACAGTCAATGTACGCTTCCACAATCTTCGTTTGTATTTACCCCAGATTAAAAACGGATTATTGAATACACCGCTGTACATACCTACCGCTCCATCTATCTCATATTGTGCAAGAGCAGATGTACCGATGACCATGCTGTCCGTCAGGTCATGATTTTGGCAACTTTCAGAAACTTGCTTCGTCAGTCTCAGATAATCAGTATTGAACTGCTGCAAATTATCAGAAAAAGGAATATCGCAGGAACTAACTTCGCCCTCTCGATTGGCTACAATAGAACAGACAGCAAGATTGTCGTATTGCATTAACTTTTTGTCAACAGGAAGCATATAGAACTCTTTTATGTCGCTTGCAGCTTTTCCGATACACCAGCACATCAACATATTGAATTTTAGCCTTGTCCGTTTGCTGATTTGGGTTAGACGAGTAACGTCTATGGTCTTGAAAAAGGTGAGCATGGGCATGGGGGCATTCATCCACAATTCAAATGCATAGGCACGGGTTGTTTCTTTTGGATTTACTTCTTTCATTCTATCATTCATTTTAAGTTTAATCAGAGCAAAGGTAAGTCGGCTATCAAACTATGGATAGAATAAAAGGGACATTATATAGGGTTGTTAAACAAATCGGAATAAGGTTTGCATACCTTTAACAAAGACAATGGCGTATAACCGCTAAATTGTTTAAACTCCCGGATAAAATGCGATTGGTCTGCGTAGCCACATTGATATGCAATTTGAGCCAAATTTGCATCTTCTGCGTAATGCTGTAGCTGTTTCAATGATTTCTGGAAACGAACTATTCTTGCATATTCCTTCGGATTCGCACCTACCAGCTCGTTGAACAGACGTTCAAATTGTTTTTTGCTCAAACAGACAGTAGAAGCCAGTTCTGTAACAGAAATGGCAGGCATGGTGAATAGTTGTTGGATTGCAGAAGCTATTCTTTTGAGATTGCATGCAGTTTTTGAAGTCAATGCATCTGCTATTTGTGATAATAGCCATTGCTCTATGATGTCGATACATGAATTCGTGTTTTCACAGTCAAAGATTTTTGCTGCCAGTTGTTTCAAATGCTTATTTTCAAGGTCATAACCGGAAACCTCTTGATTGTGCAATAAAGATATGGGCAGATTCAAGAAGGCTTTTAGAACGTATGGCTGAAACACAACCACTATCATTTCCACATTTCCATTCGCATATAAATGGGAGGAATAATTTACCTGACCGCTAATAGTAAATTTAGATTGAACAGTTTTCAATTCCGGGATATAGAGCGATGTCTTTTTATGGAAAATGATTTGAGGACAACCAATAGGGAAAGTAAGGGTATTCAGTAACTGATTACTTTTGAATACCCAATAATACCGAACGTAAGGTTGTAATAACTTACATGGCTTGTAAAATTGGAATTTATCTTGAAGCATATTACAAAATTAAAGATTTTAATTCTAAAGTACTTATTCTAGGATCGTTTTATTTACAAGACTTTGGCATTATACTAATCTTATAGGATTTATTTTCAATGATTTGTATGTTTCAAAAAAAATCGTATTCTTGACTCCAAAAGTTAGGCGGACAGACAATCGTCAAAATCAGATATGCTAATAGACTGAAAATCGTTATTATTTCGTTGCCTATTTGATTTTTTTTATATAAGGAGTTGTAATATAGCTGGTTAGAATTATAGGGTCAAAAAGCTCTTCTCTTCCTCTTTGCCGTGGAAAAATTTTACGGTTAGCGCTTCATTTCCATTTTCGTATTTGAATCCTGATAGATTCAGCGTCATAAACTCCTCTATTATAAAAACAAGACAAAAAGAAAGGAGTTTATTTATGAAGACATTCAAATTCGATGAGCCAATAACAGTTTTGGGAGTGACATTTAGCGATGTGCGAGAGATGATATGTTGCGCGTTCGAGAGGAAGCCCAAGAACGGCATTTATGTGGGCTATGATTCGGAGCGGTATCCTTGTTTCGATGCTGATGACTATGCTTCAGAGACTCGTTCTTACTGGAACTTTGTTTTTGCAACAAGTCTGTATGAACTGAGTCGCAAGCTAAAGGAGTTGCGGGCCATGAGTCCTCTCCACTCAAATTACAACAAATTGACAGGGAAACTGTATCCGATGGCCTATTGGGGAGGTGACAGCCATCATCCGGTTTACGTTATGGAGTACGAGGAGCCGGATTTTTCAGAGTCACCGGATCAACCCAAGGAAGAACGATGGCAGAAGATTGCTCCCAAGGAGGTCGGTATGCTGGATATGGTCATAGCTTTTGATACTACAGGCTCTATGGCAGCTTATATCGATGCCGTGCGGAAGGAAGTCGCCGAACTGATTCCCCGCCTGTTTCGGGAGAACAAGGATCTGCGTATCGGTATTGTGGCTTTCGGCGATTATTGCGATATGAAGAATGCTCAGGAGTTTGGCGATGCTTACCAGTGCCTGATGCCTACGGACCATGAGAATGAAATCATCAGATTTGTCCGGGAGTCAAAGGACACAAACGGAGGTGATGGTGACGAATTCTATGAACTGGTAATCCGAAAGATTGTGGAAGAAACTCCGTGGCGCGAGCATGCTACGCGGAGCGTGCTGCTTATCTCCGATGCCAAGCCCCATCCGGTGGGCTATTCCTATGAGAATTTCGTAGTGAACAACCCGATAGACTGGCGCGAAGAGGCCCGGAAGGCTGCGCGGATGAAAATCAAGATTGATACGGTGACCATAACCGATGCTCCCTGGTATAAGGAATTGTCGCGGATGACCAACGGTATCTGTGTGCCTTTTGAGAATGGGGAGAAGACGGCCCAGTTGGTGGAGATTGCAGCGATGGCCCGAGGTTCAAAAGAATCGCGCAGCCGTTTCGATGCGCTTGCCAGACATTGTACGGACCATGAGATAAAAAGCATCTTCGAGAGCTACGATGAAGAACGCAACAGATTCGATTGATCTTGTATTTCTTCCTTTTGACAGTTTGTCAATTCGAAGGCTTCAGATTTGAAAATATACGGTGATGCTCTGTCCGGGATTCAAAAATGAGAATCTCAGACGGAGCTTTTCTTTTTAAAAGGTTGATGCACTGGTGGATATGGATTTAAAGGACAGTTCGACACAGAGAGCAGATAGCGTGGCTGCATGGTTTCCAAGTCATTTTTTGAAGCCTTCCCGATGATTTTTTTCTGTCATCAGGATGAATGTTGCCGGTCATTATGATGGAAAAAGGCATCTATCCCTATAATTTGGAAAATTCTCCGTCCGGTTTTAGCACACATATAGAGGTGTTTTTTGCATAAAGGCTGTATTATTATGAGAAAAACCGGTTGCAAAACGGAATATTTATAGATTATTCTTTCTGTTTTGTTTGTTTGAAAGGAAGCAAGCGAAAGCTTATTCCGTGATGGAGCGTCATTTTGTTTGTGTTTCTCCCATTTTGCAGATATTTCTGTTTTACTTCATTCCGCTTTTTAAGGACAAGGATTCAACTATACGATGAATTTGACGCTTAGATAATAATTGTTATGTTTCTTTCAAAAAAACAGATAAAAAAGTTTGCAGCAGATATTCAGTTTTGTAATTTTGTAAACACATCCTCAAAAAATATGGTACATGAATAAGAATAACAGAAAAGAGCATTTGTACGCCACGGCTTTTAAGTTGTTTCTTACAAGGCAATACGAAGGCGTCAGCATATCCGATATAGAAAAGGAATCCGGAATGACCCGCGGAGCAATTACCTATTACTGCAAAGACAAGCTGGGATTGTTTTACGATGTTATACGCCATTACTTGATTGATTCTCAGAATCTGGACTTTAAATTGCAGGAAATGAATTTCGAAAGCCTGAAGGATTTCATGGATGCGTATGTTCAAAGCTGTCAGGAGACGATGGCCAGATTCTGGAAGATTGACGCTACCATAGAGAACGGAAGCCGTGCTTATATGGCTCTGATCCTGCAGGTCTGTAACTTTTTCCCCGACTTGCACCAGCAATATCTGGAAAACCGAAACAAGGAACTGATGATATGGATTAAAGTCATTCAGGCCGCTATCGGAAACAAGGAGATTAAGGAAGATATTGACGTTATTACCACGGCAAGACTGTTCATGAACGTCTTCTACGGACAAGCCTATCTGGATGCACTGAGTATGGGACTGAATACGATGGAATTGAAACTACAGTTCCAGAATATCTACAAATTACTTAAAAAGTAGCAACAGAATCATCGGAATCCATCATTCATTTTCTTTTCTTATCAAAAGAATAGCAATCATATCTTGAATATATTTTATATTGGGAGCTCTCATCCTCTTTTACCTTGTTTAGGCTGTTTCTCCGGATTATATGAATCTTTTAAAACAGAATTCTGTACTTTAAAACGGAGAAACAGCTAAAACAAGATCAATATTTCTCAATCTTATTTTTAAAAATAAATTAATAATTATTAATGTTAATCTATTGGATTTGCATAGTTTCTGCTGATTCTTTTTCTTTATAAAAGAATTATGGGCATAATGTAAATCAAGCTTTTCAGATTGTTTCAATTTATCCGAGTTCATTTAATCTTTAAATCATGAAAAAATTAAAAATGTGCGTATGAAAGGAACATGATTATCAGAAATTACGCAAAAGATACAAAGGGATTGCTTGTCCGGATAATCCGGAATATGAGCGTCCGGACTATCCTGCAATCTATCTATTACAGAAAAGACAAATCAATAGACTGTTTTTTTAAGGGCCAGTTTAATTCCGCCAGTGTCCTTTTTAAAATTTGTAGAACTCACAGAAAATAAGACCATGAAAATGTTACGTAGACTTTTTACCCTGTTGTTGCTTTGCCTTTGGGGCCAGGCTTCCTCCTTGCTTTGGGCCGATGACGGCTATGAATTCCGGGGCGGCACTTGTGTGCTTCGGGGACAGATAAAGAATATGGGCACGATGCCCAAGCATCTTACCCTTCATCTCAGGAATTTGTTTTTAAATCAAGATGCCAATTATCTGGTGCAGGTTCGTCCGGATGGCAGCATTCAGGAAAACATTCCTTTGCCTCACAGTCAGTTTGCTTATTGGAGCGGATTGAACGGACAGTTTTTCTTAATGGCGGGCGATACGGTCGATATGGTTTATGATGCCGAAAAGGGACTGGAGTTTTTGGGGAACAATGTTACCGCGCAGGTTAACCGTTACTATCCCGCTCTGAGGAAAAAGTTCTTGTCGGAATACAGAAGTTCCCCCGGAGAGAACGATTCCAAGAAGGTCTATAATGATTATATAGACTTTAAAATTCAGGTATTCCAGAAAATCAGAAAGGAGATAGACCGGTCACTTCCTGCGGACTGCCTGCCGCTGACTCGCAAAATTCTTCGGGCTTCTTTGCTGAACGAGCCGGTTTCTGATATTTTAGACTTGACGCTTTATCAAAAAGTTATGCCTACTCTTGGAGGATGGATGGTGAGTGAAGAGAAGCCTTCGCTGGATAATAAGAAACTCTTTCATTTTTTAAGTAAGTATAAAGAGGATTTTTTGGACAACCCTTATTCTATCATGGGCGATAATGCCATGATACCTCAGAACAGAATGACTTATTACTATGCTCTTTTCCTGTCTTTTGGCGGAGTGACCAGAGAAGCCTTGGTCGATCCGGATAATCCGAACCAGGATCTGGTTGGGTATGGCATCGATACCTTTTGCCCCAGCATTATGATTCCGGTTTTCTGAAGCAGGCCAAAGCGTTGCGGGATGGTGCGCTTTATACATATAGTGACTTTGTTGAGGAGCAATTCCAGAAGTATCAGAAACGCACGGATATGGACAATAATTTCTCCTTTCAGGTTGCGCTTTGCCAACATTTCAGAAATGCGTACAAGAATCTGGATGCGTTCAATATAGACCGTCTGACCGAACGGCTCCTTGCCATCATGCCCTATATCACTTATCCTCAGGTGCGTTTTCATCTGTTGCAGTTCTATCGTCAGTGCGTTCGGGAGCAGGCGGTTGAGGAGGAGAAAGCGTTGGAGAACGACAGTGTGTTCCAGCGTATCATCCGTCCCTATGCGGGCAATGTGCTTTATATCGACTTTTGGGGATTGGGTTGCGGCCCTTGCCGTGCCGGAATGCTGCAACAGCGCGAAATCGTAGAAGCCCTGAAAGGCAAGCCGGTGAAGTTCCTGTATATCTGCAACGAGGCGGCCTCTCCCCGTGAATCTGTTGAGGCTTGGTTGAAAGAGAATCAAATTCAGGGTGAGCATATCTTTATCCATCCGGAAGACTGGGCCTATTTGGAGGCTCATTTCCAGTTCTCGGGCATTCCATTTACCTTGATCATGAATAAAAAAGGAAAACTGCTGAAGCTCTCAAGTTGTGATCTGACTGTGGAGGAATTTGAGCAATTGGCAAACGAGTAGGGCTGACCGGTTGGCCTTCCTATCTGATTATAGAATATTTACACCTAAATTGATACCAAATGATACATGTTTCTTTTTTTACAAAAAATAGCCTTACAGTGGGTATAGCCGCTCTTTTTATGACAAATGCGACGGCGCAAACTGTGGTGGACTATCCCGGCAGTCTTAATCACCAAGATTGCATTGAGGTTTATCGTACAGCGACAGATCAGAAGCAAACGGTTTTTGATGTTACTGTATATTATCAGCCCGGCTATTGGTTACGATTGTCTTCTTCCGGAGTGCTGCACGGATGCCAGACCGGCAAGACTTACCGTTTGGTTAAGGCAGAAGGCTTTGAACTGGATAAGCAGGTGGTCATGCCTGATTCGGGTTGCCGTGATTTCAAATGCTATTTTGAACCTATTGATGCCCGTGATCAGGCCGTACATTGGATAGATCGGAAAAACGATACTTTGTTTACTGCTTTGAATGTGCGTCCGGTTTCTCGTTCCAAAGAGATGTTCGCCTGTCGCATCAAGGGGACGGTTGCAGGCGAACGCCCTTGTGTGCGTCTGTTGTTTTATGATTTTGACCAAGACAATCGTGTGCGGCCACCTTTGTCCATACCGGTGCGTGGAAACCGCTTTGACTATACCTATTACACGGACAAGCCGGAGGTGAAAATGCTGACAAAATGGAATGAGTATATGGAGGGCAGCTGGTATGTGATTCCTTTCTTTGTGGAGCAGGGAGAAAATGAAATAACCATTCTTCCTAAGGGAACGGATCTCGAGTTATGTCGTGCCACGGCTGCGAATCAGGAATGGAAACGAATCAGGCAGGAAACGGATCGGCGGGGAGACGAATGTCAGTTGGACGAGTATTACAAAACCATGAGAGACATGTCTCCGAAGCAGAAACTGACTCCTGAAGCGTTCGCCTTGCATGAGCAGTTGCAGGCTCTTTATGCCAAAAAGGAGAAGCAGGGAGAAGATCAAGTTTTGGACGACAGTATCGATCAGATTTATAAGCAACGCGCTCAGTTGAAGGAGGCACAGAAAATGTATTCACCCGAATATACCCAGCTTCTTGAAAACGTAGACCGTATCAGGTCACTGGTCAACCAGACGATGGTCACTCAGATGGCCAAGTCTCCTTCGTTACCGGCACTTTACCGGTTATATCAGCTGATTGCCGAGGCTATAGATGAAAATTCGCCGGAACTGCAGCCTTACTATCAGATTTATCAAAGGAACTTTGCCCCTCTTTGGAGCGAACATCCTTTGGGAAAGCATCTTGAATATATGACGAAGGCCGGAATACAGATGAAGGTAGGGGAGCAGTATCCGCTTTTTGAGGCCAGAGATCTGGACGGAAAACAGGTTTCTGTGAATGGACTGATCAAAGGGAAATGGGCACTGGTTGACTTGTGGGCCTCCTGGTGCGGTCCGTGCCGTAAGCATTCGGAGGAAATGATTCCCGTCTACCGGAAGTATGCCGATAAAGGTTTTACGGTGGTAGGCATTGCCCGCGAACAGTATGTTTCCGATGCGCTGGAGGCAATCCGTGAGGACGGCTATCCCTGGGTGCAGTTGATTGATCTGCACGACGAGTTCTGCATCTGGTTGAGGCATGGCATCGGAAATTCCGGCGGTTGCCTGTTCCTGGTGGATCCCGAAGGGAAAATTGCGGCTATCCGTCCCTCTGCCGAAGAAGTGGAAGCTATTCTGGAGCAGCATCTGGGGCATTGATACAGCAGGCAGATTCTGTGACTGCTCCCATTCTTTTCATTTCGATTTTATATTTAAAGACATTATGAGAACGCAACATTTATGGCTTGCCTTGATATTCATGGCACTCGGCATCTGGAAGGGGCAGGCGCAAAAGATTCAGACCTGGAACCATCCGACCACGGAGTATGGTAATGTTTACTTTGACGGATTCTTCAATATCGCATTGGATATTACTAAAGTGGAACTGAAAGAAGACGAGACTGCGGTTTATGCCACAATTAGGCAACGCTCTGATTATCCTGATATGGATCAGTTTCAGTTTTCAAAAGACACCTATCTCTTGGCAGACAGTAAGCGCTATTCAGTGGTGTCCGCCGAAGGAATAGAATTTGACAAGTTCCGTCAGACGGAAAAGAATGGCCGGCTTGACGTGGTCTTCCACTTCCGCCCATTGCCAAAGAACACAAGGTCGTTCGATTTTATCGAAGGTGAGGGACAGGGAGCCTTCCAGATAAAAGGCATCAAGCCGGTGGAGGAAAGATGGAAAGAACTTTTCCCGTCTTATTGGCGTGATGAACAGACCGGGGAATGGGTGATTGCATTCCTCGGAAATCAGGCCATCTATGACAATAAGGTCTGGGATATGGAAGCGGAACTCCGTCATCGGGGAAAAGAGGCGGAAATCACGCTGACTCATGAAGGCGAAACGATCAAGGTGCAAGTAGGTAAGAACCGGAATGAGCGGCGCACGATGCGGATGGGTAAGCAGAAGCGAACTCTTTCCATGATTACCGGGCGCTTTATGCCCGATTATCCCGAGAAGGATACGCGCACTGATTTTGTGGATCTAGGCTACAAAACCGATACCGTTACTTTTATGGGATGGTTAAAGGATTTGCCGGAAACTGAAAAAGCCAAGAAACAGGTTCGTGTGAGTTACACTGATTTTATCACGGGTAAACTGATGGAGCACATGGTGCAGCTCGATTCGCTCGGTCGTTTCTCCATAAAGATTCCGTTGACATGCAGCCATGAATTTTTCTTCGATTGGGATCTGTGCTACCTTCGCACGGTTTTTGAGCCGGGGAAGACCTATTTCCTGCTCTATGACTTCAAGGAAGGTCGCCGCCTTTTCATGGGCGATGATGTGCGTTTGCAGAACGAACTGCTTAAATACCCTTTGGAATGGTTTGGCATTCGCATGGAACGGGGTGATGATTTGGATGAATTCCTGAATGCGACTGACAGCATACTTAAGGCTAAATATGCATCCTTGGATACCTTATGTCTCCAGCATCCCACGCTCTCTGCACGTTTTAGCCGGTTCTGCAAGGACAATATGACTTCTCAGGCAGCGCGCGAACTGGGGCAGGCACGATTCTATACGCCGGCACGCTGTCTGTCGCCTCGTGCCCGCCAATATGCTTACGAACATTTTTGGAAGAAAATGTCCAAACCCTACGCGTTACACGATTACTGGAGAGATTTTATTCGTGATTATGCAGATGATATGGCAGAAGAAAGTTTGGCTGCCACTTACTCTTTTGATATCTGGGATTTCATAGAGGAGATCGCTTCCAATACCGAGGAACTTGATATCCTGAAAAACTATAAGTTGTGGATGGAAGAGAGTAATGCCCGTCTGGCTTCTGTAGAAAGTGCGGAGGAAAAAAAGCGCCTGATGGAGCAAAACGAGAAGGAGGATGAAGAACGGTTCAAAAAGGTAATTTCTATCCTCAATTCTCCAAGAGCAAAGGAAGTAATAGGAAGAAAGATGTTCGTGGAAGATATGCGTCGGAAAATCCATGTGCTCGATTCGATAGGCACAGACTCTTTCATCAAGACAGTCCTTCTTTGTGGGGATGCATACAAAAGAATCGACTATACCCGTAAGCCGCTCCATCAGGAAATCATGGACTCTTTAGTCCTATGGACCGGTAATTCATCGGTCTTGCAAGGTATCAGGGAGAAAAACGAATTCTACACCGCTCTTGCCAAACGTTTTCTGGATCAGCTGGTTTTGAAAACAGGTTCGGAAGTGGAAGGCTTGCAGGAGGGAAAGGAGATTCTGAGCAAACTCACGGAGCCTTATCGCGGCAGGTTCATCCTTCTGGATATCTGGGGTACCTGGTGCGGCCCTTGCAAAGACGCACTCTCACATTCACAGGAAATGTATCAGCGGTTGGCCAAGTACGATATCCAGTATATGTATCTCGCCAATCACAGTCCAAAAGACACGTGGGAGAATGTGATTAAGGAGTATAATGTGACGGGGGACAATGTGGTTCACTTCAATCTCCCTCCGGAGCAACAAGAAGCTATTGAGCGTTATCTCAAGATTTTAGCTTTCCCTACCTATAAGGTGATTGATCCGGAGGGCCGGGTACTTGATGTCAAGGTAGACCCTCGTAATCTGGATTCTACCGAAAAGTTGTTCCAGATGCTTACCGGAAAATAATATCTTGGAGAAGAGAGACATATTATCTTTTTTAGAAAGAAAGTATTAATAACTTTTTGAAAAAGAAGATAAACGGGCAATGCATGAGGATGGCCTCCCTTTTATATCTTATTTTTCTAATCTCGGAATAGAAGACTGTATGAGTATTCCCATTCTTTCCAATTTGGCAAACTTAGGAAAGAAAGGGAATACTTTTTTGTTACTTCTGACATGGAATATATCGTCAAATGTTCTGTTTTCTTTAAAGACATTTATCTATGGTAGGGCACGAATACAGAATAACAGATTAAAGAGAGAAAGAATTCAGGCGTGAGAATAGGGGTATTTCTTGAGCGTTTCGTTATTATAATCAATGAGAATGATTCAAATGCGATAAAGTCGATACGCCGAAAACAGGTATACAACGATTGGATTCATCGCATAATTTGGTAACTATTAAAAGAAAAAAGTATGAATGTTTTTAAGAAATCTCTTTTGTTTGTTGTATCGTTGCTGTGTGTTTTTATGGGATATTCCTGTTCAGAGGATGTTCCTGATTTGACTGTGGTTCGTGTGCAAATAGAAGCCAATACAGACGAACCGGTTAGAATTTATGGAATAAAGGGTAGTCCGGAAGGAGGAGTTGTCATAAGGAAGAATTTTGATCAGACATTTCAGTTGGAAAGGAATAATGTTTTTTCTATTGAAGCCAGATGCAAGGATGAGAATACCTTAATAATTATCAAAGTATGGATAGGTGGACGGCTTTGGGCATATACGTATGGTAATAAATATCTGACAACCGGTTCCATTTCACTGATTCATTAGAATAGTGGAATGGAAAGATATTTTTATTTTATATAGAACCTAATAAGGTGACGTTTTTTCTTATGTAATCTTATAACATAAGGAGAGATAGTAATATTTAAGGAACGCATATCCAGAAGAATAAGCCTTCAGACTTTGTTTTTCTGAATTTATATTTCTAAATTTGTGGAATGCAGCGTGGGGTGCAATGTGCGTTCGTAATGGGTGTTGTTCGATGGATCGGTGCGGACCGTTTCTACTTGGATGGCTCTTTCGTCGGTTTTTCCAGAGAGAATGATGCTGTCGAAGGATGGAAGGAACAGTGCCCGATTCAGAATAAACTATGCTGTAACCTGAGTTTTGGTACAATCCGAGCCGTGGCATCATCCCGATTTTGCATCGCTGTATCCCTGTCTTTTTCATGGGAAATAAGAATGGAATAAAATTTATTACCTTAATTATATACAGAAAATAAATTGAATATGAGTTTGAAAATCGTTGTACTTGCCAAGCAAGTTCCCGACACACGCAATGTGGGACCGGATGCGATGACCCCGGAGGGTACCATCAACCGTTCCGCACTGCCGGCTGTGTTCAATCCCGAAGACTTGAATGCCCTGGAACAGGCTCTTCGTCTGAAAGACCAGAATCCGGGTTCTACCGTAACTATCGTGACTATGGGACCTCCGCGTGCCGCAGAGATCATCCGTGAAGGTTTGTATCGTGGTGCCGATAACGGTTACCTGTTGAGCGACCGTGCCTTTGCCGGTGCTGATACTTTGGCTACATCTTATGCTTTGGCCCGCACCATTGAGAAGATCGGTGTGCCTGATCTGGTAATCGGCGGTCGTCAGGCTATTGATGGAGATACCGCACAGGTTGGTCCGCAGGTGGCTCAGAAACTGAACATGCCACAGGTGACTTATGTAGAAGACGTGCTGAGCTGTGCCGACGGAAAAATCGTCGTGAAGCGTCATATTGACGGTGGTGTGGAAACTGTTGAGGCTCCGCTTCCGGTAGTGCTTACCGTAAACGGAAGCGCCGCTCCATGTCGTCCGCGCAATGCCAAACTGGTGATGAAATATAAGCGTGCCATGGCACCGATGGAGATGCCGGCCGAGGGTCTGCCTTATGCCGAGGAATACGAAAAGAAACCATACCTGACCTTAGGTCAGCTCAGTGCCGCCGATGTTGAGGCCGATCTGGCACAGTGCGGTTTGAGTGGCTCACCGACCAAGGTAAAGGCTATTGAGAACATCGTGTTCAAGGCTAAGGAGAGCAAGGTGCTCACCGCCAGCGATGCCGATGTAGAGAGTTTGATTCAGGAATTATTGGCTAACCATACCATTGGATAAAGAAACATGAATAACGTATTTGTATATTGTGAACTGGAAGGCACAACCGTTGCCGAGGTAAGTCAGGAACTGTTGACCAAGGGACGTAAGTTGGCCAATACGCTGGGCGTTCAGCTTGAAGCTGTTGCTGCCGGCAGTGGTATTGTAGGTAAGGTGGAGGCGCAGATTCTGCCTTATGGAGTAGATAAACTGCATCTCTTTGATGCTCCGGGACTGGCTCCTTACACTTCATTGCCTCATACTTCTATTTTAGTAAATCTGTTCAAGGCCGAGCAGCCTCAGATCTGCCTGATGGGTGCCGATGTGGTGGGCCGTGATTTGGGTCCGCGCGTGTCTTCGGCCCTGCATTCCGGTCTGACTGCCGACTGTACCGCATTGGAAATCGGTCCGCATGAGGACAAGCGTGCCGGAAAGACTTATGAAAATCTGTTGTATCAGATCCGTCCGGCTTTCGGCGGTAACATTGTAGCAACCATTATCAATCCGGAAAACCGTCCTCAGATGGCTACCGTGCGTAGCGGTGTGATGAAGGCCGAGATTCTGGATTCGGACTATAAGGGTGAAGTGATTGTACACGATGTGGCCAAGTTTGTTCCGGAAACGGATTATGTGGTTAAGGTGCTCGACCGTCATGTGGAGAAGGCCAAGAATAACCTGAAGGGCGCTCCGATTGTGATTGCCGGCGGTTATGGTATGGGCAGCAAGGAAGGTTTCGATATGCTGTTTGAGCTGGCCAAGGAATTGCATGCTGAGGTAGGAGGTAGCCGTGCGGCTGTGGATGCCGGATTCTGCGACCACGATCTGCAGATCGGTCAGACCGGTGTTACCGTTCGTCCGAAGGTATATATCGCCTGCGGTATTTCCGGAGCTATCCAGCACATTGCCGGAATGAAGGAGAGCGGTATTATCATTTCCGTAAACAGCGATCCGAACGCACCGATTAACGCCATTGCCGACTATGTGATTAACGGCACTGTAGAAGAGGTGGTTCCGAAACTGATCAAGTATTACAAACAAAATAGCAAGTAAGATTTAGGTATGAAAAAACGTATTTCGATTTTCAGCTTGGGATTATTTCTGATGATAAGTACCTTTTCAGTTGGTGCTCAGGAAAAAATCTGGGTAGACTGTCGGGAGCGTCCTGTACAACAGAATGAAGCTTGTGCTTATCTGATTGTCGGAAAGAAAGATACCTCTGTACAGGTGAGTCGGTTTACTTTGGATGGTCGTAAGACTGCTGAAACCAGTTACTCCCGTTTCGGTGCTCAAAAACGTGAGCGCATGAAGGAGGGACGCCATACGGTATATTATAGTAATGGAAAGGACAGCCTGGTGGAGTATTATCACCAAGGAAGGCTTCAGGGAATGCAGACTGTTTTTTATCCCGACGGCTCGGTATTTCGGAAGTGTCCTTATCAGAAGGGACGTCTGGATGGTGATGTAATTCAGTATCACCCGAACGGCCGTGTCTTTCGGAAAGAGCTCTATATTGGGGATGGTGGAGAATGTGAGGTTGCGGAATATTTTGACGAGAAAGGGACAGAGATTTTCGGTATCACTCCTTATTATGTCCCGGCAAAGATCCGTGCTCAAGAGCCTTTTTCAGAGCTATGTCTTCGTTTGTTGAAATATCCCGAAGAAGCCGCCAAAAAGAAAATCGAAGGGCAGGTACGAGTGGGGATTACGGTGGATGAAAACGGTCGCGTGACCAAGATCCGTTTGTTGAACAAGGTCCATCCTTTGTTGGATGCCGAAGCCCTGCGTGTGGCTCACCTTCTTGCTGATAATTATGAGTGGGATGCCATGCGGATGGATAACAAGCCTCAGAGAGTAAGTTTTGCATTACCTATAACTTTTAAACTTTAAAATACGGAAAAAAATAATTATGGCTAATTATTATTCAGATATTCCGGAACTCAAGTATCACTTGAACAATCCGATGATGGAGCGCATCTGCCAGTTGAAAGAGCGCGACTACCGTGATAAGGACGAATTTGACTATGCACCGAGCGACTTTGCCGATGCGATGGATTCATACGATAAGGTATTGGAGATTACCGGCGAGATTACAGCTGACGTGATTGCTGCCAATGCCGAGAGCGTGGACGAGGAAGGACCACACTGTGCCAACGGACGTGTGGAATATGCTCAGGGCACCAAACAGAATCTGGAAACCATGGTAAAGGCCGGACTCAACGGTATGACCATGCCGCGCCGTTTCGGTGGACTGAACTTCCCGATCACTCCGTACACCATGTGCGCCGAGATCGTGGCTGCCGCCGATGCCGGTTTCGGCAACATCTGGTCTTTGCAGGACTGTATCGAAACCCTGTATGAGTTCGGTAACGAGGACCAGCACAGCCGTTTCATTCCGCGTATCTGTGCCGGAGAGACCATGTCTATGGACCTGACCGAGCCGGATGCCGGTTCTGACTTGCAGAGTGTGATGCTGAAGGCCACCTATGATGAGGAAAACCAGTGCTGGCGATTGAATGGTGTGAAGCGATTCATCACCAACGGAGATGCTCAGCTGCATTTGGTTCTGGCCCGTTCGGAGGAAGGAACCAAGGACGGCCGCGGACTGTCTATGTTCATCTATGACAAGAACGACGGCGGTGTGGACGTGCGCCGTATTGAAAACAAGATGGGTATTCATGGTTCACCAACCTGTGAGCTGGTTTACAAGAATGCCAAGGCCGAGCTTTGCGGCGACCGCAAGCTGGGATTGATCAAATATGTGATGGCCCTGATGAACGGTGCCCGTTTGGGTATTGCCGCACAGTCTGTCGGATTGAGCCAGGCCGCCTACAACGAAGGATTGGCTTATGCCAAGGACCGTGAGCAGTTCGGCAAGGCGATTATCAACTTCCCGGCTGTGTACGACATGCTTTCTATCATGAAGGCCAAACTGGATGCCGGCCGTGCGCTGTTGTATCAGACTTCACGCTATGTGGATATCTACAAGGCACTGGACGATATTGCCCGCGAGCGCAAGCTCACTCCGGAAGAACGTCAGGAGCAGAAGAAATATGCCAAGCTGGCCGACAGCTTCACTCCGCTGGCTAAGGGTATGAACTCTGAGTATGCCAACCAGAATGCCTACGACTGTATTCAGATTCACGGCGGTTCCGGTTTCATGATGGAGTACGCTTGTCAGCGCATCTATCGTGATGCCCGCATCACTTCAATCTACGAGGGAACCACCCAGTTGCAGACTGTTGCCGCTATCCGTTATGTCACCAACGGATCGTATGCCGCTACGCTGCATGACTATGAACTGATTCCTTGTGCTGCCGAGTACGAAGATCTGAAGGACCGCATCAAGAACATGACCCGCAAGTTCGAGGCCTGCACCAATGCCGTGAAGGAAGCTGCCGATCAGGAATTGCACGACTTTGTGGCCCGTCGTCTGATGGAGATGGCCGCCGTTTGTGTCATGTCCCACCTGTTGTTGCAGGATGCCACCCGCTGTCCGGAGCTCTTCGAGAAGAGTCTCAAGGTATATGTAAACTATGCCGAGTCTGAAGTGGAGAAGCACTTCAACTTCATCCGCAAGTTCGATGCCACTCAGCTGGAGGCATACCGCCAGTTGTAATTCATAACGGCAATCCATAAATACAAACGGGCTCTCTGAGGTTCAGAGGGCCCGTTTTTTGTAACCGACGAAATAAAAACGGAATCTTTAAAAGGTGATACCGGTGCGGAATCCATAATTATGCGTGTGCTTGTTGTGATACCACAAAGCCCCGTGTTCATTGGTGGCAAAACTGTAGTAGCAGGCCAGATGCAGTCCGAAGCGTTTCTGGGCAAAAGGATATATTTCCACTCCGATTTCCGGAGAGAGATAAAAGCCCCAGTTGTCCTGATAGACACAAGTACGGTTGATGTAATCCTCGCTTCGGGTATATTGTGCTCCGATTTTTGTGCCGACGTAGGGCCGGACACTGTTTCCCGTCAGCCGGTAGCGGGCCGACACACCGAACGGAATCTGGAACACCGAATGCTGCTGTTCGATACTCAGAGCCTCGTTTTCCCAGATAAAAGACTGATAAGGGATATATTCATTGTTTGTGTGATAAGATAAAAAGCCGCCGACGGCGAAATTCTCCGTACGATAGTAACCCGCTTCCAGATGCGCGCCCCATCCGCTGATTTTGCTCACAAAGTCACTGCCGATTACTCCGTTTGCCTGCCAGTCTATGTTTATGTATAAAGATTTTTGCGGGGCCGTCTTGTTGAAAGATTCCTGTGCATTCCCCGACAGAGGAAGTACGCTGCAGGTTGTAGCCAGTAGAAAATGATATATTTTTGATTTCATGATAATTCCTCCTTCATTTTGTGGCGATTATGGGTTAGTGTTCCGGTTCAGGTATCTGCTCTGGTGGAATGCCTGATCAATGCCGCGTTGCATGCGGTTGCTGTCAAAATGCCGGTAGCCCGACACCTCGCCGTTGATATACATGTTCCATACGACATTCAGTTTGCTGCCTTTTTCCTGGCGGGCGGTCAGGTCGACCATCTCTCCCAGCAGGGAGTTTTCCGAATAACTGTAGCTGATGGGGAAACTGTAGTCCCAGCCCACCCAGTAGCTGCCCCAGTAATAAGGATCCCAATAGCCGGGGTATCCCCACCACCAATACGAAGGGTACGGATAGCTGGTAAAATAATGTGTGTCGAAGATATAGCTCAGTTGCAGACCCAAATCCGCTTCTTCCTTGCGGTCGGTGCGGTGATATCCCGCTCGTTCCATATTCAGTGCTACCCTTGAGATGATTTTTTCCGCTTCTGTTCCCTTCAGATATTTGGGTTCTTCCGCATCGTCGATGAGCAGAATGCTGTCGGCAATGAAATAGTTTTCATATCGTCCGGCCTCAAAGGAGGCATCCTTTTGCGTATACACAAGATATTCGTTGCTTTGTTCCGCCCAATCCGGCTCCTTCTGGCAGGAGATGAGAGCGGTGGTCAGGGCCAGTAGCCACAATGATGGTTTGTAATTCATAAGTTAATCGGTTTTTGTTCACGGCAAATATAAGGCTGCTTGCAGAAAAAGGAGAGGGTAAAGATGATAAAGCCTGAAAAGTCAGTTCTCAAGTGACTTTTCAGGCTAATGAATTGGTTTTTGAGATTCAAAAACTTCGTGTGTTACTGTGCGGTTGTTTCCAGCGGGAAGTTCTCAAAGTCGAAGAGTGGGGTAGAAAGGTAGCGTTCGCCGGTGTCCGGAAGGAGCACCACAATGTTTTTGTTTTCATATCCCGCTTCGGCGGCTACCTGAAGAGCGGCAAAGGTGGCGGCACCGGACGAAATACCGGTGAGCAGACCTTCGCGAAGAGACAGGAGGCGACCGGTGCGCAAGGCATCATTATCCGTAACACGAACAATGCGGTCAATGACGCTGCGGTCCAGAATGCTGGGGACGAATCCCGCTCCGATTCCCTGAATCTTGTGCGGTGCCGGCTGCTCCCCTGAAAGAACTGCCGAGGCATCCGGCTCTACGGCAATGATTTCGATGTTCGGATTCAGCTCTTTCAGTCGGCGGCCCACTCCGGTGATGGTTCCGCCTGTGCCCACTCCGGCGATGAATACATCCACCTGTCCTTCGGTGTCGTTCCAGATCTCTTCTGCTGTTGTATGATAGTGTTTTGTCGGATTCGCTTGGTTCTCGAATTGCTGCAGCAGGACGGCATTTTCCAGAGTGGCGGCCAGCTCCTGTGCTTTTGCGATGGCTCCCTTCATGCCCTGTGCGCCGGGTGTGAGCACCAGTTCGGCCCCTCGGGCACGCAGCAGGTTGCGGCGTTCGATGCTCATGGTTTCGGGCATGGTCAGTATGGCGCGGTATCCCTTGGCGCGTGCAATCCAGGCCAGTCCGATGCCGGTATTGCCGCTTGTCGGTTCCACGATGATGCTTCCGGGTTTCAGGATACCTTTCTGTTCGGCATCTTCAATCATGCCCAGGGCAATGCGGTCTTTCACACTGCCGCCCGGATTCAGATATTCCAGTTTGGCCAGGATATTGGCTTTTGCGTGTGCGTCTTCAGTCAGCTTTTGCAGCATGACCAGGGGAGTATTACCGATCAGGTCGGTAAGTTGTCTGTTTATTCTTTTCATAATCTGAGCTTTTTATTGTTACTTTGCAAAGGTATGGGGAAAGCCGCAGGTCGGCAATACCCTTTTTATGGGATATTTGAAATGAAACAAATTATGACGACTTTGGAGAGACTGAAACGATATTTGAACCGGGAGAAACTTTATCAGATTATATTTGAGTCGGATACGTATGCCGGACGTCTGTTCGACACGGTGCTCATCATTGCCATTCTGCTCAGTGTGTTGGCAGCCATCATCGAGAGTCTGCCCTTTGTGAGTGAGGGCTGGCGTCTGGCCCTGCAGGTATTTGAGTACGTGTCTACCTTCTTCTTCACGGTGGAATATATATTGCGCATTTATGTGTCCGACAAGCCGCGGAGCTATATTTTCAGCTTTTTCGGCATTGTGGATTTGCTGGCCACCTTGCCGCTCTATCTGGCCTTTTTCTTTCCTTCCGTGCGCTATGTACTGATTATCCGTGCTTTCCGTCTGATTCGGGTGTTTCGTGTGTTCAAGCTCTTTAATTACTGGACAGAAGGAAACCTGCTTTTGCGCTCGGTGCAGAAAAGCATGCGCAAGATATTCGTGTTTTTCCTGTTCGTGCTGATTCTGGTCATTTCAATCGGTACCATTATGTATATGGTGGAGGGAGACCATCCGGAATCCGGCTTTACGGATATTCCGACCAGTATCTATTGGGCCATTGTAACGCTGACCACAGTGGGCTACGGCGACATCACGCCCCTCACGGCTGTGGGACGCTTCATTTCGGGAGTGGTGATGTTGTTGGGTTATACCATTATTGCCGTGCCCACCGGCATTGTTTCCGTAACCCTGATGGACGAGCAGAAAAAGGCTGGCGGCACCTGTCCGAATTGCGGTCGCCCGCTGGATTTTGATGCCCGCTACTGCAAGTATTGTGGCACACCGGTAGAGCAGGACGAAACAGGGTCTGCGAAAGGTTTGAGCTAAAGAAGGCATCAAGAGAGGAACATTATTTTTGAGTTCCGTATTTTTTCAGAAACAGTTCTGTATTCCTGTTCCCCCATTCAATCATGGCATCGATGATGGGGATTAACGACATTCCCAGAGGAGTAATGCTGTATTCTGAGCGTGGAGGCAATTCTGCAAAGATGGTTTTAGACACCAGTTTGTCTTCCACCAGTTCCTTCAGTTGCAGATCAAGTACGCGTGGGGTGGCTTCCGGAAATATTTTATGGAGCTCGCTTGGGCGCAGCGGTTTATGGCGTAGCTCATCCAAAATACAGGGTTTCCACTTTGAGCCTATCAGGCTCATGGTCAGGCGTAAGGGGCAATCCAAGTCAACGGGAATCTTTCTTTCGTACATAAAATTTGTATTTTCTCTTTTTATTATAGAACAAAGATAGGTATATTTATCTGAATGTGATATACTGAATAATTTTTCAGTATATGAATAATTTTTCGGTACTTGTGAGTAAGGAAAATAACCCTTAATTTTGTTTGTGTTTAATAATGAATTAAATATCAAATGATTATGAGAGCAAGTATTGAAGAGTACCAAGCGGTTGAAGAGGCTGCCATGAAGTTTGTGAAAAGTGTGGCCGAAGGGAGCAGCAAGTATGCCCGGGAGCTGTTCACCGATGAGGCCGTGTTGTTCGGATATCTGGATGGTAGGCTGGAGCATGGCAGTATAGAACAGTTTTACAAGAATGTGGACACCGTACAGGCGGGTCCTGAGTTTAGAGCGCGTGTTGATGTGGTGGATGTGGAGGAGACACTTGCCGTGGTCCGTGTGCTAGAGGAAGGATGGGGCGGTCGCATTGATTTTACGGATTATCTTCTGTTGATGAAGATAAACGGAGAATGGAAGTGTGTGGCGAAAGCGTATAACCAGAATTCAGATACGATTCAGAAAAAACAAGAAGTTTAATGGACATGGCTGATGATTGTCGGAGGCTTTTGAGTTAGTATATAAATAACGTGAGTTCGATGAATTATAAGTACTTGTAAAATTGGTGA
>ULRE01050308.1_pt1 | contig 73938 bp, 55 predicted proteins | sample 1955141 | NCBI WGS metagenome assembly ULRE01 (sample SAMEA4835674, study PRJEB28245) | human gut metagenome | biome: gut microbiome; material: fecal sample | place: Denmark | collected 2008
CCAAGTCGGAAAACTTCGTTTCGTTTTTCTCATAATGGTATGTATTTAAAGATGATGCGTCACCGCTACAGAGGAAAACCGGCAAACAATTCAGGCACAGAAAAGATCTCCTCCGGGGTGATACTGAATATTAAGGTTTTGCAAAATAAATGTTTTTTTGCAGAAAACACACAACAAAATCCCAAAAACATGAACGGATACAAACAGAAAAAGGCCGGTTGCTCTTCCTCTCAGGAAACTGCAACCCACCTTTTTCAACAACTCTATGGATTTTATTATTTTATCTCCTCATAATCGGCCGCTTCGGCAATCTTCTTGGGGATGTCCGTATTATCCATCCGTCCGGTGAAACGCTCGGCTCCCACACCGATGGCGAATACCGGCACATAACCGTTGGAATGACCACCGCTCTGCCAGCCCACGCAAGCCACTTTGTTGAGAATCTGCTTGGCTACAGTGGCCAGCTCATCGTCGTTCTGATACAGCGTCTTGCTGTTCTCGGCAATACCTTTCTGAATATGGTCATAAGCCTGCTTCAGGCGTTTGGTCTGGTTCTCGCTCAGCTGCACCTGATCCCAGAATCCGAAGTTCTCCTTCAGACTCTGTTTCACGGCCTCCCAGGTGAACTTGTCCTTCAGAGTCTCGCGCAGACGGCGCACCTCGGCCGAATAGTCTGAAATGCTCATCTTCTGGTTCTGAAGCACCTGAGTATGCATTTCATAAGGACCGACACCCAGCGCCAGTCCGCCCGTCTCATGGTCGGCAGTAACGACAATCAGCGTTTCATCGGGGTGCTGCTTGTAGAAGTCATAAGCCACACTCACGGCCTGATCCAGATCCTCGGTCTCGCGGAAAGCGGCAGCCGCGTCGTTGGCATGGCAGGCCCAATCGATGGCACCTCCCTCTACCATCATGAAGAATCCCTGGTCGCCCTGAGTAGTCAGGAAGTCGATGCCAGCCTGCGTAATCTGCTTCAGCGTCAGGTCCGTGCTTGTCCGGTCGATGGCATAAGGGATGCGGCTGCGGTCTTTCTTCGAAGCCTCTTCGGTCTGCAAAAGAATCATCTTTCCGGCATCGTTCTTCTTTTTCTCATAATCCTCATAGCCGCGAGCAATGACATAGCCGGCTTCTTCGGACTGCGCATACAGCGAAGGAGTCTGAGGATTCTTCTTGTCGGTAGGCTGAAGGAAGTCCGAACCGCCGTAAAAATCGAATGACGCACGAATCAGGTCCTGACCGATTTCATAATACATATCACGGTCGGGCACATGGGCATAGAACGAAGCCGGTGTGGCATGATCGACCGATACGCTGGTCATCACTCCCACCGCGCGTCCGCTTTTCTTGGCCCGCTCGGCAATGGAGGCAATGCGTGTTTTCTGATCCTTGAGCATCCCCAACACTCCGTTCTTGGTTTTCTGTCCCGTGGCCAATGCCGTTCCTCCGGCAGCCGAATCCGTCACTCCGTTGGTGGCCGAATAGGTAGTCACCAGTCCGGTATAAGGGAATTGTGCAAACTGCAAAGGTTTCACTCCGATGCGTCCTTCGAGGGCTGCGAGATAGGTCTCCGTACCGTTTACCTGATTCACGCCCATGCCGTCGCCAATGAAATAGAACACATATTTGGCCTGTCCTTCGGCCCATGCAGACCAGGCGAGCATCAAGGCTGCACCAAGTGTCATTAATCTTTTCTTCATAAACATATTATCTTTTTTTCATTTCTGATATTCCTGCAGCAAAAATAGCATTTTATTCGCTGCAAGCCTTGTGCCGGAAAAGAAAAAACGCACCCCGCCCCTTCCTTTCGCCGAAAAAGCAACAGAGAAATTACAAAATGAGGATGCGCAGGACGGGCAGCCTCATCCTCCGAAAAAAGCCGCCAGCCCCTTTCGAGAGACTGACGGCCTGTATTTTCGGCGGCTATACCAAAGAAAGGAGTGTGTCTCCGGTGAGGGCATTCATCCCCTGCCCATCGATTACCTGAGCCGTTTTCTCGGGATTGTCCGTACGGAACACCAGAATACCTTTTCCGGCCAGCATAAAGGAATAAAGGTAGGAAATGGCGATTCCGGCACTGCTGATCTGACGGACCGCATCGGCGGCACGGCCGGGCACATTGTCGAGCGTGATGGCAAACACCTCGGACACATTGGCCGAGATGCCCGCAGCCTTGAGCACCTCGAGGGCCCGGTCGGGTTCGGCACAGATGATGCGGTAAATGCCATATTCCACCGTATCGGAAATGGTGGAGGCAATGAGCTGAATGCGGGCTTCCTTGAAAAGTTCCAGCACACGGACCAGAGTGCCCGACTTGTTTTCTACAAAAACGGATATCTGTTTTACGGTCTTCATAACTTACGGTTTCTTTAGATTAATGTTTTGCGCAGGTCCTTCACACGCACGGCCTTACCTTCCTGCTTGGGCAACGCTCCCTTAGGCACGAGCCGCACCACCGGAGTGATGAGAATCTCATCCTTGAGCTGACGGGTGATTTCTTTGGTCAATGCCTGAAGACGAGGATAGTCATCGCAGAACTCCTTGAGTTCCACCTCTACGGTCATCAGGTCGTTGGCCTCTTCATTGGTCAGCGTGATGAGGTAGTCATTACCCAGCTCGGCAAACTGCATCAGGATGGTTTCGATCTGTATCGGGAAGATGTTTACGCCCTTGAGAATCATCATGTCGTCGCTGCGTCCCTTCATGCGGTCCAGACGGATGTGATGACGCCCACAGGGGCATTCTCCCGGCAGAATGCGGGTGAGGTCACGGGTGCGGTAACGCAACAGCGGCATGGCCTCGCGGTTGATGGTGGTCAGCACCAGCTCGCCCACCTCGCCCTGAGGCACAGGCTCGAGAGTCTGCGGGTCCACAATCTCCACAATATAATAATCCTCCCAGATATGCAGTCCGTTCTGTTCCTTACATTCGAAAGCCACTCCGGGACCGCACATCTCCGACATGCCGAAGGAATTGTATGCCTTCACGCCCAGCATGTCCTCAATACGGCGGCGCTGCTCCTCGGAGTGCGGCTCGGCCCCGATAATCAGCGTATGCAGTTTGGTATCTCGTTTCGGGTCGATGCCCATCTCCTCCATCACCTCATACAAGCGGCCGGCATAGCTGGGAATGGCATGCAGGGCGGTTGTTCCGAAATCGGTGATGAACTTGATCTGACGCTTGGTATTTCCGGCAGCCGCAGGCACGGTGAGCATGCCCAAACGCTCGGCACCATACTGGAATCCCAGTCCGCCGGTAAACATGCCATAGCCCGATGAATTCTGGAAGATGTCGCCGGGGCGCAGGCCCACCATATACAGACAGCGCGCCACGGCATTGGCCCACTCATCCAAATCCTTCTGCGTGTGCAGAATGACCGTCGGAGTACCGGTTGTGCCACTGGAAGAGTGCAGACGCACCACCTGCTCCATCGGCACGGCAGCCAGCCCGAAAGGATAGTTGTCGCGCAAATCCTGCTTGGTGGTAAAAGGAATCTTCTGCAAATCATCCAGCGAACGGATATCGGCAGGCGTAATATGATGTTCGGCAAAGCGCTTGCGGTAGAAAGGGGAATTCATGCATTGCGCCACCGTCTTTTTGAGACGCTCCAGCTGCAAGGCCTCGATTTCGGCACGCGACAGTGTTTCTAATTCAGGATGTAAATACATGCTATCTTATGATTTTAAAGTTAATGATGCGAAGATAAAGAAAAAAGTAATAAAAAGAAGCAGAATTCAGATTATTTTTCACTAGAAGCAGACTATCAGAAAACGGATTAAACAAAATGACAGCAAAAAGCCGCCGACAGGCCTCATCGCGATATTTTTTCTGTTCAAAAAGTAACCGGACAATTTTCTGAAATGCGCACTCCAGCTTCTTTTCTGCATAAAAATACTCTTGGAAAAGGAATAAAAACAGTATATATACGCTTTTTATGCAAAAAACAGACTGTTCCGAATGGAGCGTTCCCACGGTTCTCCCCAGAAAACAATACGATGACTTTCGGAAAGCATCAAAGGAATTTTCCAAAACCGTCTGAATGAAACTTGAAAGACTCTCGCAATATGCCGTTTTTTCACATTTCACGAGCTATTTCGTGAATCTGTCCGGTGACATAAAATCAGCTTATCAAACTGTATTACAGAAAGATGTATCTAGAAACAGGCTCTGAGATTTCCAAATTTCCAGCCCGCCAGAACACTTGGCTGTATTATCTGAAACCTCAGAGCCCTAAAAAATCAAAATGTCAGCGGAACTCATGCAACTTCCTCCGGCATCCTTCTTCAATGTGCTGGGCCACCCGCCGATAGACTGCTTCGGACTGGAAATTGGGGTCCTCCACTTCGGTATCCGTACCGAAGGCCCATTGATCGAACAAGATGATCCGGTCCCAGTAGTTATACCCCAGCACACGGGTAACCGCATCACGATGCCCCCTTGTGAAAACAATAATCCGGTCGGCAACAGACAGCGGCCTATGATTGAGCGGGGCAGTTTCCCCGGTCATCCGATACCCCATCTCCGACGCAATACGCGTCATCACCTCATCCCTCGGATTCTGCCCCCAGGACAGAGTCCCCATAGAACACACTTCCACATCCTGTATTCCCTCACGCTCCAAAAGTGTCCGCAACACGCATTCTGCAAAAGGAGAACGACAGGCATTGCCGGTACAAACAAAAACAACTCCTTTCATACGCTCCAAACCATTAATGAAACGGAATCAGCACCTCTCCCTTCCGGTTGATAACGGCCTGCACGGTCAGTTCGTTATAGTCTTCGCCGCCGAAACCATCCTCATCTGCAAAGAAACGGCCATCGGGGCAAACCGTCCAGGATACACGGGCGCGGCCAGACTGAAACTCATACACCCAAAAACGATAGAGGGCTCTCAGTCGGACGGCATTGTCTGTGTTCACATCGCGGTCTCTGACCGACTGACAGACATCCTGTTCCGTAAAGGCCACCATCGTGCCCTCGAAGTCTGTCAGCTCCACCACCTGCTTCGTTCTCCAATCTATAAGAAGCCTTTGCTTCGAGCCCTTTGATTCCAGAAACTGCATGTCTTCTCCCAAATCATGGATGTTGAAGATATAAACCAAATATCCGCGCTCAATGCCCCAAAGCAGGCGCTTTTCCTCTTCCGTTGTCATATTCTCTTCATTTTTATGATTCCTTCCAATAAAAGTCTCTATCCTTCCGTTGCAAAGACCCGGTTTACCGCAAACAAATGCTTCTTCCGGAGCAGGAACTCCTTTTCAAAGTCCTGCCCCAGTCCTAAGGAACACCGTTCATCGGCGGTAAGGGCTTTCATCACACTGTTCAGACGGGCGGCAATGTCTTCGCAACGGAAATTTCCCTCCGTGCGGTGCCCGCGCATCTCCGGCACCTCGGTCAAAGGGACAGCCGGATGAAAGACGTGATACAGCGCAAGGGCTATATCCGTGCGATGCAATCCCATGGCACAGGACAGATAAAATCCACCCCGGTCTATCAACCGGAACAGCAAAGGCAACGAGGCGATAATCCGATGCACATCTGTCTGCCGACTGTCCACCGGAATGCTGTAATACTCCATGCCGGCCTGCCGCACCTCACGGGCAAAACGGTCGGTCTGGTCGGCAGTCCGCAAATCGATAATCACTTTCACTCCGGCATCACGAACACGCTGCAACAGCCAGTGACTGCCGCGCCCGGAAAGGGTACGCCCACGCACTCCGCATGCCGTCACGGGGGCCAGATCAACAATAGGCAACGGTTTCAGATGCTCAAAAAGAGCGTTCGTCTTCCGAAACCCTGCCGCACCAGCCGCCTGTAACCCTTGCGGAGACGGAATCTTGTTTTGTGCATTCTTTCCGATATGCCACCCATCACACCAGGCACATTTATATACCGAAAAATGCACACATCGTTTACTCCCCATAGCATCGGCTGCCTTTTGTGCGGCCATTTTTGACGGATAGGAAACCTTCGGTACTCCGCTCCGACGCGAGATATGGCTATAGCGGCTGAATATCCCCCAAGCATTGCGTGTCACAAATATATTGGCGAATGCTCCCGGTCGTGTCAGCTGCTCTGCAATGGCCCATATCAAATTCTTTATCTTCATCTCTCTACCTGATTTTAACAAGGGATGATCCTGCAAATAAATTCATCGCCCATGCTTTTACTGTTTCTATAACTAATGGAGGGGACAGCGGCATGAAATCTATCAGAAAAGACTACAGCCAGATGAAAGCGCAGGATGGCATAGTTCACAAAAATAAAAAATCCGCACAAAATTTCGGGCTTTTCATGGAAAAATATAAAACAGGATGATTAACTTTGAGGAATGATTGCCAAACTTCATTGAGAATAACCTTCAGAAAAACAAGAAACTGCCATGAAACAAAAAATAATCAAAACCGCCACCCATCTAATGGCCAAAGCCGCCATGAACTATGCAAAAAACAAGTTGCAACATGCCGGATTGATGCAACTGGCCAAGCATAAAGAAGAAGTATGGAACGTGGGAGACCTGGTCATCCAGAACAAGACACTCGCCATCGTTGTGGATGAAAAGACCATAGCCACCATTGCTGCTCAGGAAGGCAAATGGCAATTTATGAATTCATATTGCCCCTACCTGCACGAGGTGGGTTACAATGGCGACTGCGGACTGAAGACCCAGGCTACAAGCCGGAGCAACGGAGCCGAAAACCAGTTTCTGGTGGAATCATTAATCCGTCAGTTAGAATCACCTACCCGGAACACTTACGGCTGTCCTCCACCGGAGTATTACATTCCGGCCTTCGACTTCTGCTCTTCTCTGGGAGCCGGATGGTATCTGCCGGCCTTTGATGAATTATGGAACATGTTTTCCAATCCTCTGGTAGCAGCCGCCTGGAGAAAGTATGCCTCCCTACAATCCGGAAAAGATTATACGAACCGGGAACTGCAAATATGGTCTTCGACAGACAACGGACATCCGACATCGGAAAACGACGTAAATTATACCGAAGCACTGGCTCTAACGGTTTCGGCCGAAGGGAAGCTGTCGGAGCACTCCAAAATCAAAAGCCAGCCGGCAATGATCATCGCATTCTTCAAACTGGAGTCTGCATGACAAACGGCCTTCGCGATCCACAAAGTCAGCCAGTACGGAAAAACATCTTAAAAATAGTCTACGCATCTCAATAAAGAAAGAATGTAATATGGTATTAATACCTCATCTACTTTTCTTTCAAATCTTCTTCATTTTACAAATATATAAAATAAAAATACGAGACTCTAAATTGAATCCCGTATTTCGATACAAAATATTTATAGCGCCGGAATAGTACACAAGTTTTTTATTATAACAACTGTATCAGCCTAGCTCTTGTCCATGAACCTAACTCATGGTCTATTTCCTGACAATTCTCTACAAATCCGACATCAATATCAGATATTTTCGAAAGCTGCGATTTAATTTCATCTCCATAGGTATGAGAGAAACTAGAAGAGGTTTCTGCCAGAAGTGACAAGTTACTAGCAAAGCTTTTAATACCCTCATTTTTTATATCACTTACCACTAAATAAACCATAGGCACAATTATCTCTCCCAGTTCCTCCAAGACCTCTTTGCATATCATCAAAGAGTCTGATAATTTTACAGATAACCCGTATTCTCCGACTTTGTCTTTCACGTCCTGTTCTGTCTTAGGTTTGCTGTATTTATTATATAATTCCCATCCCTTTATCTCTATAACAAACAGAATTCCATTGTTATTATACGAAAGTCCATCTGCTGATTTACAAGGAGTAATTCTTTTGTTATGGCAATATACATCTTTAACCTCGTCAAAATTCAACATACAATGATTTTGCTTACATTCACATTTGTCAGGACTAGCGCATTTATGCAAATCACAAAATACATTGTCCTCAAGCAAAGCATATTTCTTTATATACTCGTAGATTCCGTGTGCATCAATCATGTTTTCGTACTTTATCAACGTTCATAATCTCTGTAAGTGGACGAGACAATTTTGCAAAAACCTTATTTAGATCATTAGTTACTTCCAGCAATGTAGAAAGCCCATTTTCCTCTTCTTCGGCAAAGTAATAATCCACACTATTTTCTACTCCATATTTTGATGCAAAGTATCTAACTGCTTGAATAAAATAAGGACTGTGGGTACTTATCAAAATGGGAATACCTTGCTCCACCAACTGTAAAATCACATCAGCAAAAGCAACCTGCCATTCAGGATGAAGATGATTCTCAGGTTCATCCCAAAGTAAAATACGATTCGGACCTATAACATTACTTTGCAACAATAATTGTAAGACTCCAAATGTCTTTGTTCCTGAAGCCGTATTAATTGGTGAATATTCATTTCCTCTACTACGATAGTATAATTTATTGGTATCTTTATCAAAATGAAATACACCATCAATACGTGTCTCTATTCCTTGCAAAATAGTCGAATAATTCTCAAACAAAAATGAAGAAGATTTTGCAAAAACCATTTTTTCCACAAAATCCTTAATATGAGTAGGTAACATACCTCGGAAAAGAGGACGCGATTCTGCTTCAACATATTGTATGGAACTGTTCAGACTTTCTAGCATATGCAAATAAAGCGGTGATTCAACATATGTAGCATCTTCAAGAAACTCTTCACCTTTGGTCTCCACTCTTTGTACCTTATCGTCAGATATTGAAAATCTAATATATACTTCACTATCATCTTCAGATACCTCCAAAGCAACCTCCGCATTCTTTTGGCCTACGGAACATACTTTATTCATAAATTCAGACTCTATTATATCCTGAATAGACGCAGCCTGTACCGCAGCACGATTGTTTGAGTTATTAATACACAATGCTATATTTTTAATATCAGTCTCTATATTAGCTTTAGTTCGAGGAGGCAAATTTGGAATATCAGCTAGTAGCATCTCTATCATTTCCTTTAATTGCTCAACACTCAAGGTTCCCTCTAATAACTGCGATCTCAACTGATAGCTTCTAGGCATATTTTCCCAATGAGAGGACATCCTCAACGAACGACTATTAAGACGTGTATACAACTTTACTATATGTTTTTGCAAAAGATTATGCTGCTTCTGAACGTTATTACTTTGAGTTGATTTTAGCACTTGAATTACAGAAAAGAGCATCTTGCCAACAGTACTTTTACCAGACCCATTCTCACCGGCAATTACTGTCAGTCCATTCAATTTCACTTTTGCTGATTTCACTTTTGCAATATTTTCGATTTGAAATCTCATATAAGTAACTTTTACATGTCCATATTCTCTTGTAAAAATATAAAAATATATTTATCCAACCAAAGATTTTAAGTGAAATTGTAAAATATGAATTACTTTAAACTGGACAATCGTATGAATATCCGAGAATACTATGATCTAGCAGTAAAAGCCTCAAAGCAACCTTATCAGTATCCTTTGAGATATATTACATCATCCTTAAGGACATACCTTATTTACCACTTGATGCAAAATAAACACTCCGATACCGATTTTTTACGCCGGTGCTGAATCCCAGTTCGAGTAGAAGGTTTTTAAATACAAAAAATGCCGTGAAAGAAGATGGCGGGGATTTGCACCGTCACCTGTCTTTCGCGACATTCTGCAACGAACATCAATATTTAGGACCCACTCCGATAAGTTATTCCAGATTGCCCAACTCAGCCTTCACTTCATAATAGGTGCTTCTTATCATCCCTAATATCCGCAGGACATGTCCCACATTAACCTTCAGGCTTTCCTCATCAGTATAGAAGAACTCACAATTGGCTGAAACGCTTTTCAAGGTCCGGTCAATATAGACCTTGGTAAGCTTGATTTCCCGACTCATCTTATTGCAGACGGCCAGAGTCAACGCCTCTTCACCTTCCTCAATATCGGCAAATTGCGGAAACAAGGCCGAAACAAACGGTTCTTCATCGTCACCGGTCAAAAAATAGAAACACTTCATCTGGTAGCGTACAAAAATATCGCCGTCTTCATCAATCTGCGGTTTGTAACCATTGGCTTCAATGGCTTCCTGAATCATTTCTTTCTTAATCATCTTGCTTTCCTCCTGTTAGTTTTGTTCCTCATCATTATCAGTCACTTCTTCGGCAACCGTTTCCTCACTACCCTCTTCGCTGCTGGCATCCGACGTAGCCTCTTCAATCTCCGCCATTACCTTACGGGCAAATTTAAGGGCGGAAACCAATCGAATGATCATTTGAGGAATTGTCTTCATAAAATCCTCATCGCCAATCAGTTCTCTTTCATAAAAAAGCCAGATACTGCTTCCGCATATAAAGGTCTTGACATATTTCAGGGTTGAGTTAATCTTCTCCATCAAGGCACAGGCTTGCAGTGCCTTGCCTTCCTCGCACTCATAGATCCCGGGCAAGGACAGGCTGAGAAACTCCTCGTCGCTGTCGTTATAGACAAGCAAGAAATTCATCCCTTCATAAGTGAAGCTATAGTTGGCATTTTCCTCTGGCTCCAGAACAAATCCCAGATCACTGAATGCTTCAAAAAGTTTTTCTTTCATAGTCGTATTATTTTATGGTTTTTTACTTCTTTTATCTGAATCCGATCACGGCAGGACGGCATCCTTCATCTTTCGGTGAAAACTCGCCTCTTATCCGCTCATACTCGCGCAACTCCTTTTTGCTGACCGAAGGATTCTTTTTGGAAATGACCTCCTCCAGAAGAGTCTGGCTGATGCGCCGGTAGTCTTCTGCCTTTTCCTTTATCGTGGCGTTGAACATCTTGCGTGCTGCCGATTGCACAATATAGCAAATGTCACTGCAATTATATCCTTCTGTCAGTTCTGCCAAACGGGTCATATCGATATCCTCTTCAAACGGCAGTTTCGAAAGAGACAAGGCAAAAAGACTCTTGCGTGCCTCCATATCCGGCATGTCGACATAGACCATCTCGTCGATGCGTCCGGTACGCAATACTGCCTTATCGATATACTCCGGATGATTGGTCGCAGCCAGCACGTAGACTCCCCGTTCGGAAGCATTGTTAAGCATGCAGAGAAATTCATTGACCTCACCATTGTAATGCTGATTTTCCTCACCGCCGGAACGCTTGGGCACCATAGCATCGAATTCATCGAAAAACAGCAATGTGGGTGCCTCTTTCTCGGCATTACGGAACACTTCGCCGATTTTCTGTTGTGTGCCATGAATCCACGTACAGGCCAGATCATCAGGCACAATCTTGATAAAATTGATACCGAGTTCTTCGGCTATCTTCTCGGCAAAGAATGTCTTCCCGCAACCAGCCGGACCATAGAACAGCATGGACGGCGGTTTGATGCCATACGCCTCGGCACACTTACGGTTCTTCAGTACATTGATAAAGCCTTCTTTGATAAAATCCTTCAGCTCATTCATTCCTGCGATGTCGGCAAGACCGTTTCCCTTTTTCTTCGGTTTCTCTGCGGGCTTGCGCTCGGTTTCCTGCCCCGAAAAGATTTTTTCTTCGCTCACAAGGTTCTGTCCGCTGATACGGCGAAGCAAGTCTTTTTCTATATCTGATGTTTTCATCTTCTATCCTCCTATGTTTTGTTTGTCTTTATAAGCAGAGAGGGATGCCAGGAACCTCTTCTACTCGAAAAACTGTTATTTTTTATTAAAACATCAACAAAATGTTTGTATCGCTCCAAAACATCACCAGCCTTCAAATCTGTTTTTACGAGGTGCAGTATTGGGGCGTCAACATTATTAAAGAAGAGAATACAGAAAAGAATATATCAGGGAATCTTCATTTTTTAGAAACAGATGTTTCCAGAATGGCACATCTGTAGTTATAAAAAAACGGCAATCTCTTTCAGAATGAATCATTTATATTCTGAAAAAGATTGCCGGAGAATAAGAATTAGTATCAGAATTCCTTTTTCAATTTTTCGAGAAGAAAAAGAATTTCCGCATTTCTATCGAAATCATATTTTTTATAGTCCTCATAAGATGGCATCCAGTCCGGATAGAAGGTCTTGGCTCGCCGATCATTGCCTGGCAGAAATATCTGCAAGGAATTGGAAATACTCCCCCGCAAACCGGTAAGCGGAAGTTTGAACGTGGTTTGCTCCATAAATGTATTTGGTGCCTGTCTGCTCGGTACGCCTACAACCGTAGCTCCCAATTTCCATAAATAAAATGCATAGTGAAAAGCTGCGCTGAAGGTATTGCAGTCTGTGACCACAAAAACATGCCGGGGAGTATACAACGGCTTTCCGTTCTGTGCTGCCAACAAATGAGGCACACTGGTCATATAAATATTGTCACGGCACAATTGCTCGATTGTAGGAACTGATGCCGTTGTATCCTCTACACCCAAAGTATAATCTCCCATTTTCCAATTGGCTTTCCGGGCACTGTTAAAATGGGCAAGGTCTGTATTCTGCTTTTGCAGCAACAAAGGAGAAATGAGCTGATAGAATTTCCCATTTTCAACGGTAATACAACGCGGACCATAAAGCTGATAGAGTGTAGGAAGCGTAATGGGTGTCCATCCTCCCGAGTTGCCTCTAAGGTCAATAATCAATGTAGTCGACCGGTTATCTTTCATTTCTGTCAGCATTTCCGCAAAGGTTTCGGAGAAGGAAGCAAGGTTCTTGATTGCCTCAAGTGTATCAGCAGGCTTCTTCATACCCAAATTCCGGTAGTAACTATCCAGCTGCTCCATTCCTCCCCATCCGTTATTGTACATAAATTCAAAATTGTCACGACCGTAAATCATATCAATATTGATATACATCACCTGCTTCTCCTTATCGATAAACCGATATTCCAACTGCTTTTTGGGCAGTTGCATGGAAGTGGAAACAAATGCGGTTATGTCGGCATAAGCCTTCTCTGGAGACTCCAACGGCAGAGTAACCTGCTCCGTACGATTATCAGGTGACAGCAAAGTCAGACACAACGAATCTTTCTGTCCCGGAAAGAGCTGATGAAGGAAATTTTCGTGCAATATTTGGTTGCATATAAGGGTATAGCTGTCATAAAGATTCTCACATGCTCTCAATTGTGAAGCACGAGTCAACACAGCCTGCAGGGAATCACCTTGGATCGAGAGCACTCGGCTTCCCAACAAGTGACGGTATGTTTTAGGCAAACCGTTCACAATAAGTCCCTCGGGTATCACCTTCAGACGTAACGGTAGCATTCGCTGCATCTGTTCCCCCGATGGAGCGGGACTGGACAGCCAAGTATGTCCATCCCGTATGTTTGAAAGAAAAGCTGAAACCTGATCATAAAAATCCTGCATACTGTGAGGTGTGGAACGTAGTCTGTTTTCCAATTCAAAAGCTGCCTTTCGAAAAAAGAATTTTCCACCGAAACCGGTATAAGGATCCGGATGTGTACTTTCCAACATTTCCACAAGATATTCAAAATCGGACACAAGTGTATCCCCCAAAACAACCTGCGAAGTTTGTGCATAACCGCGAATGCCCCCAAAAGACAAACCACAAAATAAAATGGTACATAACAAATGCTTCATAAAACAAATCTAGATGAACCCTATCATTTTACATTTTCTTGCTTTGGCAGCAGGATTCTTTATCTGCCAAAACAAGATATCTTTTGACTACATACTTAAAAATGCCTTTTTACATTCTAATCTGCTCAAAAGTAAGAACTCTTTTCTTATCAGAAAAAAATCCACAAAGTTTTCTTTACAGAAGTATACTTAAGTATACCTGAAAGACCTTATTATCTCCAATACTGGCTCCTTCCTATAATATGATTTTGCAAATCAACAAAATACAAACATAGATAATATTTTCGATATCATTATTTGACAACAGTCTATTTTTCACTCCAAGAAGTCCGTTAAAATATTTAAGCACAGCTTTATCTATTCATATATTCCCTCCAAATACCCTGAATTCTATTCTTATCTAAATTTTTCAACATAGACAGAAAAGTACAATGTCTTATAAGTTTTTATGCAGAAATATCAAACTAGTGCATTAATATTGATTTACAATATATTATTTTAAAAAACCTTTGTTCGTATCACTATATTTTCGTACTTTTGAACGCCAATTAACCCAAATATAAATCAAAAAAATAATGACATAAAGAATCTATCTTCCAGAATAGACTGATATCTATTGGAGAATCTAACTAAAAATAACTGTTAATCGAGTTAGGTAACTCCTTCAAATGGAAGTACATCAAAATAACATACAATAAGCACCTAGATATCAGAATTGCAACGTCTGTAACGACTCGCCTGTATCATCATTGATACGACAACCATCAAATGCATGCTATGGTTATGATGAAAACAAGATTTCCGAAATTTCCATTTACAAAAAATGTCGTAAAATCAAGAATCTTCCACAGAGATATAATACACAATCTGATGTTACAGAATCAAAGACTTACTGCTAACAGTAAAAGACAAAGGTAGTTACAAGATTAAAAAAAATGGTGCTGAAATTAATAATTAATATAAGCATAGGGGTATACTGATTTTGATCATCTCAAGCAAGATGACTACAACGAAAACTAAAGCGTAAATCATCAGATGGACACAACAATATAGAAGCTACATCTGACACAATCAAACTTAAATTGTGACTTATCATCTTTTCCAAAAATAAAAGAAATCCGTGATGTGGTTTCTCTATATTCTTTTGGACTGACTCTTCAGATGACAGTTGGTTCCTAACAATCTGATTGGTGCAACTAATTAAACCAGTCATATACCATCTGAAGAAATGATAAATAAATGATTTCATAAACTCTAATTTAAATAATTACCAAAATGAAGAAAAGCTTTTTAATGATGCTTGTTGCCACATCAGTTTGTTGCAACGACACAAAAGCACAAAAAGTATTATTGCAATCCGGACAAACTTCACAACAGCAATGGACTGGTGTTGGAATCCAATTGCCTATTGATGGCGGAGTTATTCCCGAGGGGTGGTATAAAACCAACTTCCAAGAGAAGGAATGGAACACAATTCACGGCCCGTTAAGTACCAATAACAAATGGCCCAACTATCAGAGTCCTTGGGGAGATAATAATACAACATATCTGGTGAGAAGACATTTTAATATTGAAAGTCTTAACAATATAAATGTACTTGAATTTTATTGTGTACATGATGATGGATGTGAAGCATATTTAAATGATTCACTGATATATTCATCAAGTGCAGTCGTATCAAACTATGCAAAAAACAATATTTATAATGTTCGAAATTTATTGAAAACAGGCGATAATGTCTTAGCTGTTAAGGTCAGTGACACAGGTGGACGTGACGCATATATGGATTTCGGACTAATAGGAACTTCCTTGGCAAACTCTTTCTTTGACTATAATGATGGATGGAAAGGCAGCTATGACCGATCTACCTATGATAACAACACTCAAGCTCATAAATATGGGAAAAATTGGACATGTGAACAATCCTTTGCGAATATGGCAGCAGGTTTGTACAAATTATCAGCAAATGCATGTGGCCTAAACTATTATAATGATAATAATGAAGCTATTGCCCATAAAGATAACCCGCTCGATCAAAAACTATTCATTGGAAAAGATGAGGTATCTATTCCGAGTGTCTTTTCAGAAATTGCAGAAACAGACATTTACAACGGCTCGTACCGATGGGAATATAATGGAGGTTATGTGCCTTCTTCCTACAATAGAGTTCCCGCTGCTTTAAAGCGAAATATGTATCAAACAGAGGTTTGGAGTTATTATGAACCTAAAGAATCCGAATCATTGACCGCTGGCATTCATTGTTATCCCAATTCTGATATTGATCGTTGGGCTGCATGGGACAACATGAGCCTGTCTTATTACACAGAAGAAGAGGTCAATGTTTTGTTGAATTCCATAGTTGATGACTTGACAGATCTTGTGTCAAAGCCGATGAGCAAAAACTATAAGGAGATGATTCAAAAATATCTTGAACAGAAGTCTTCTGTGGATTATGCAACAAAATCACGTATATATGCCTTTACAAAGAATAATGTTTTTGCAGAAAACATTATTGCGTACGAAAAACTTTATCAAAGTTACCAAATGCTTGCAGACAGCATGAGCAATTTGGATAATTTTGTATCTCCGGCAACAATTGAAGAAGCAAACAATTTCAAAGCAGAAGTTCTTGCCGCACATGAAACCGGAGCATATACCAATGAAGAGGTAGAAACAGCTATTCAGAAAATGAATAGATTAATGGAGCGCCTTTCATATACATATCTTGATATTTCAGTGGATGTTCCTGGGTCATTGGGAGATTCTATATTAAAATATGTAGAAAATTTTATTGACGTAAAAAGTATCAAACTTTCTGGAACATTAAATGCGGATGATATCACAACAATACAAACTCGCTTGACCAGCCTGCGTGAAATTGACTTGGCAGATGTAAATATGAAAGACCTGCCGAATAAACTCTTTTATCAGCGTTCTGTAATTGAGTTAATAAAGCTGCCAAAGAATTCGGTAACAATAGGTGAATATGCATTCTATCAATGCAATGGATTAAAAAACATAGACTTCCCGTCAACATTAAATACAATAAAAGAAAATGCTTTTGCCGGATGCAACAATCTGCAAGAAGTTATCTTACCCGAGAAACTATCTTCTCTGGAAGGGTATGCATTTTATAGCTGTGACAACATCAAGAAAGTGAAGTTGCCAGCTTCATTGGCTTCAATATCTCCCTATGCGTTTGGTGACATTTATAATTTAACTGATATTGAATTTGCAGAAGGTTTAACCCGAATAGAAGAACATGCTTTTAGCGATTGTCCTTCGGTCAAAACAATAAAATTCCCAACAACATTATCTTATATTGGAAATAACGCATTTTACAAGAACAAAGCTCTGACCGATATTCTATTTAATGAGGGATTATATCAAATTGGGGATAATGCATTCTACCATTGTGATGCTTTGAAAGAAATAACTCTTCCAAGTTCATTGGTGCTTGCCAACAGTTCTCCTTTTGACCATTGTGATAATCTTGTAAAAGTAACTTGCCTGTCAATAGAGCCACCGTATATGACAGACCAGATTCCATACGGTTGTGATATGGCAGGACGTGAATTGTATGTACCTGCACTTTCTATCAACACATACAAGCAAACAACTGGTTGGGACAAGTTCCCAACGATAAAACCGATTGATCATCTGCCGGAAAATTTCACTGTGTTATCTAATCTGAAGTTAACCTTACCGGAAACAATTCCTGCAGACTATAAACCCAACGTAGCTATTATCCATGATAAAAAGGGTTCAAGTTATTATAACTACGGTAGCTTAACGGTTAATGGTGCAGGCACCTTATCCATGAATAACTTCTCTTTAATTTGGGATCCAAACTGGGATTATAACAACAATAACAGAAATCAAAATTTCTGCTCTTTGGTAAACAACTCCCATCTTCGTGCAGACAGTGTATCTGTTCAGTTTTTTACGCGAAATGACAGATGGACATTTGTTACATTCCCATTTGATGTAAAGGTCTCAGAGATACAACCTACAGAAGCTGGTACTACTAATTGGGTAATCCGTAAATATGACGGTGCCAAACGAGCTGCTGGAGAAGTCAATGAAACCTGGATACGATTAAATGGTGATGACATTTTGAATGCCGGTGAGGGATATATTATCCAAGGTAGTCGTTATATAGAAAATTCATGGCAAGATTTTAGTGGTTTTAAAGTAAAAGCCATCAATAATGCAAGGAAAAACAATATTTTCGCATCAAATAATATAGATGTTATATTAAATGAGTACCAAAGTGAATTTGCTCATAACAGAGGCTGGAACCTTATCGGCAACCCATATCCTTGCTATTATGACACCCGCTATATGGATTTCACGGCTCCTATTACTGTTTGGAATATAAAGAACAATACGTATGTCGCTTATAGTCCTGTTGACGATTCATATATTCTTTGTCCTGGAGAAGCATTCTTCGTGCAATGTCCTGTAGACAAAAAAGTTATAAACTTCGATAAAAACGGCCGTCAAATCAATCGTACCGCCAGAACATTGGACGCACAGACTATGGCAAAGGCAAATAACCTCAATGAGTCAAAACGCATTGTCGTTAACCTAACCTTGTCTGACGACAAGAGTACAGACTATACCCGCATTGTTTTCAACGACCAGTCATCCATGGATTATGAAATGGATAAGGACGCGAACAAGTTCATTAGTCCCGATGCATCGGTTCCTCAACTGTACTCATATCACAATAATGTGAATTATGCCATCAATGAACGCCCGCTGTCAGAAGGTGCCGTCACTTTATATGCAAAAACTCCATCGAAAGCCATCTATACGATAGCACTGCAAAAAGAAATTGATGGATATAAGATTGTATTGGAAGACAAAGCACTGAACAAGCGCGTTGTATTGGATTCAGAAACCACTTATATGTTCAATGCAAGTTCTGTAGAAAATCCAAATCGCTTTGTTCTGTATTTGCAGAGAGAAACAACATCGATAGACAGCGTTAATGAAGATGAAGAAAAAGAGAATACCAAAGAAATTTATACTATTTCTGGTATGAAAGTCTCAGAGCCTTTGAGCAAGGGTATCTATATTCAGAACGGCAAGAAAATCGTCATTAAATAAACAATAGAGATGAACAGACTATTAAACATATTGCTCGTATGTCTGCTACATGTATCATGGGCTGTTGCTTCCACCTACAAATTGTCTGTGGAAGTAACACCCAATGGTGCAGGATCACTGAATCTCACCAGCGGAATATACGAAGAAGGTAATACCATCAATCTTCGAACATCCGGAAACACAGGTTATGTGTTTAAGGGATGGTATGAAGGAGAAACATTGGTTTCTTCTGTGACTAGTTTTAACTACAAAATGCCTTCAAAAGATGTAGTTTTACAGGCAAGATATGATTATGATCCCACTGTACCCGACAACCCAGCCATGCCGGATACTACAACATATTTCACTCTAACTACATCTGTATCTCCCGAGGGAGCTGCCAGTTTGAATACCAATGGAGGAAAATATGCGGCAAACGCACAAATAAACTTGCGTGCTTACGGTAATACGGGATATAAATTTATAGCGTGGAAAAATGAAAGCGATCAGACAGTATCAACTTCAACTTCGTTTAACTATTACATGCCAAAGGGAAATTCCCATCTGACTGCGCTATACACCTATGATCCCGATGTACCAGCAAATCCTGACTCAACAGCCCAAAAGTCAACTGTAACATTACACTCAAAACCCAATGGCGGTGGTTCTTTCAACACAAATAGTGTTACAGAAACAGCAGGAAGCAATGTTCGCCTTTATGCTTATACCAATACAGGATACAATTTCTTGCATTGGGAGAATGAAAAAGGCGAAATCATTTCTTCATCACGAGAATTTTACTACGTGATACCTCATAATGATGCTAAAATATATGGTGTTTTCGAATTTGATCCCCCGCTCCCTGGAAATCCTGCAAAGAATTTCTGGGATAAGGAAACCGGTGAATTAATCGTGGATGACTTTACCGAAGGTCGACTAAACAATGCTGTTTCAGAAGCAATAAAAGGTAGCAACAGTTCAGAAGTTACGATGATAACTGTAGCCGGACGGATTAACAGTAACGACTTTGGTATCGCCAACAGCTACCAGAACTGTTCTCTACTTGATTTGAGTCGCGTTGCAGGAGTGACGGAGGTACCTTCGTATGCTTTTGACGGAACAAATTTGGTATCAGTCTACCTTCCGGCAAGTATTGAGAAAATAGGTTATCGTGCTTTTGAAGGGTGCGAATCATTGACCTCCATTACCTGTTATGCTATGACACCACCGGTATTGGAAGACCGTGTCTTTGAGAATACACAGGAAGGATTGATTGTCTATGTACCAGCAGCTGCAATCGCCCAATACCAAGATGCAGAAGGGTGGAAAGACTTTACCATTCTGCCTATACAAGAAGATATAAGGAGCATCACTGTTTCCTTACCCGAGAGCATCAATCCGAAAGACTTCTCCCAGATGTGGCTGGAGCTGATAAACCAAAAGAGCGGCCAACGTCTCCACTATATCATGACAGACAAGTCAAGCTATACATTCTCCAATATCATCTGCAATACTTCATGGAATATCATTATTCGAAATGAACGCGGAGATGTGTTTGGACAAATAGAAAATGTGGAAATTAAGGATGAAGACGTCACCACGACATTTACCGCCTTATCAAAACCGCAGAATGTCACATTATCCGTTCTGACTCCTGAAAGTGAAGACGTTACCTCGCAAGTTCAAATAGCATGGACCGATACTCTTGGTAATTACTTGGTGCAAGGTGCGCAGCTTAGCGGCCTTCCTGTAGGTTATCAGGTAAAATACAAATTGACTTTAGGCAAGGAACTTGCCATGAAGTACAACTTACCAGCAGAAGGCATCTACACCATACAGCAAGATAACAATACAGTTCCTGTCAGATTGACAACAATCGGGATGGTTGAATTGTCTGGATGCGTAAAAGACATTCAGACCAATAGTTCTATTAATGGCGCTACAATCAGTGCGTCCCAAACCTTTGCGGGTAAGTATACCAATACGGTGACTACCAATACAAACAGCAAGGGTGAGTATACCTTGACTGTTTTCGGTGTACCCACTACACTTACCGTAGCTGCAACCGACTATATCAGTCAGACTCATGCATGCGATACTTTGGCAAACGGAGAGCAGCATGTTCAGTTAAATGATGTGCTGTTGAAGCCTATCACAGGTGTAACCGTTTCGTTAGCATTCACTTATACCCCATCGGTAGTAGAAGGCGAAACGGCAGAAAAGCAAGAATGGTACAGCGACTACAATAATGTGGATTACACTATTTACAACAAAACACAGCAGAAGAGTATCACACAATTCAATGTGCAATATCCTAAGATTGTGTTATTGGAAGAGGTTGCAACCGGTGATGAAATTGAATTGACGGCAACAAGCCGAACAGCTGCATTCACACCCGTAAAAGCCACAACTGTAATTAGTAAAGACCAACAAGCCGATGCTACCTTCCCGATTGTAGAGTTGGGTAAAATCCAGGCAAGTTTCACAAAGAACTCGAATGAAGCAGTAGTTGCAATGCTTTACGATGAAGCTGAAAAATACATCAAGTCATACAACTATACCAACGCATCAATAGCAATTGACAATTTACAAGATGGAACATATACACTTGTAACCATGGGAAGCAGTAAATTGTTTAATACCATTTACGATCTCAAGCAATTGCCTAATGTCGGACTGACAATAAACAAGGACTATGTACAGCACAAAGTTGAAGTGAAAAGCGGTTGTATTACCACCATTGCCATTGAAGAAGTGCCGATGCTTGACGAAAGCAAGTTATACTATACAGGAGAGAATACCTCTTTTACCGTCAACAAACCAAGCATCGTCATAGGTAACTATCTGACATTGACTGGTAATCTCGACTTTAAACCATCTTATTCCGGCAGTGTACGTAATGTGCAAATGATCGTGGATATCCCTGAGAAATGCTCCTTTGTAGAGAACTCAGTCATGGTAGGGAATAGCATCAGCAGCTATACCCTAAATGGTCATCGCCTTACCATTCCGATAAGTAACAGTGCAGACCGTGTGCGTTTTTGTGTCATCCCTACGGATGGTGGCGAATATGCTCCTACAGCATACACACAGTTTGAACTGAACGGATCCACAATTTTACAGCCGATTGGTTCAGCCCATTATACGGCTCAGAATCTGTCTATCAATGTGCCTTCCACTGTGGCAAGAACAACATTTCCAATCAGTGGAACAGCTATAGGCAAGTCAACCATTGAAATTTATGACAATGACGTATTGATTGGACAAACTACATCATTGGCCAATGGCGTATGGAGTACAACATGTGAACTGAATGAACCCTATAATTTATCCAAGCATAAATTATATGCCAAAGTAACAACAAAACAAAATCTCGTATTAGCTTCCGAAGAGAAAGATTTGTTTTATAATACGAATGCTATCGAGGTAAAGACCGTAACAATGTTGAACACGGCTCATACTGCGGCAAACTTGAACTTGTACGAATACAGAACAGTTTATGATTTTCAGAATCCGTCGGCAGAGTCTGCAACGTATTGGTATTGGCCCTCTTATCCGGACTTTACATTCTTGGTTGATTTTACGGATAATTCTCCCGAAAAGGTAAGCAACGTTCATGTTCATGTTTTATGTTTGGACAATTCCATTAAAAGTATACCAGCATCATACGATGAAAAGAAAAATCTTTGGGTTGCTACAGCTCCTTTTACCAGCAATACAAAACCAAAGAATTGTTCTGTTACATGGGATGCCGAAAATGAGCTATTATTAGACCGTAATATGCTTGATGACTATTCTAATGAATTGGATTCAATCATCAAAGGATACCATACCAATGAGGAAGACATAGATTTTGATATCGAAGTCGACGAAAAATTAGAAGAATATCTTTCTACACTATCAGAGAAACAGTTAGACAGTCTGTTGGAGAGTAGTCAAGATATTTTCGATAAGAACAACGCTCGCCTATTGGAACAGACGGATAAAATGTTCACGACAAATGTTTCTGATTCAATCGTCTCAGAATATGTCAAGATTGTGAATCATCCTTTTACATGGAATTCTGAAAATGATCTGATAAATGATGGATATGAAAAGATCAAATTAACAGACAATACCGCCATATACAGAAAACAAGAAATGTCTTCAGTATTTTTGGTTGATTTCTCCAAACGTTCATTTGTGGAGATTATTACACTTTCTGAAATGGCAATATTCGACAAGGAATTTCTAAAGAATAAGACCAGTAAGGATTTAAGTAATAATATTAAAGAGTTTAACAAGAAAATAAACAGTGCTTTAAATGAAATAAGAAAAGTATACTTCAAGATTCAAAATAATTTCGATGTTCTGATAGATGAATTTACAGAGAACCAAAAAGAAGCAAGATATGTAATCAACATACAAACCTTCACGTATAACCAAAAGAACAAAAAATTAAACAACCTATTAAAACAATATGAGGCAGCCACAGATCCAGATGAAATGGCGCGTCTTGCAAAAGAAATCAGCAAGACGCAAGATGAAATAGCTGACGTTGCAAAACTTATTTCAGAAAATAAGAAAAAACTGAACTATGCCACAAATGCACTCAGAGACGTCAAATATTTAAAAGGCTGGATAGGCAAAGTAATACCATTTGTAAATTATTTAACTCTATGTTCTGAAGCAATAGATAATATATCTAAAATAGGCAATTTGCATACGCAAGTTCCTACATTAGAAAGTTGTAAGTGTGAGGATGCTAAGGAATTGATTTCTATCACAAATAATGATATTGAGCTATTTTTTGTGGGAGAAATAAGTTTCTATTTAGGTCGAATAGAGATTGAACTTATAAATGATCTAGCTAGTATAGCAGGATTGACCGCAACAGGAGGTGCTGCCTTACCAGCTGTAGCACTAAAACAGCTGGTCAAAGAAATCCTCATTGATTTCGGAATGGATTTTGCTCATAGTACAATATTCTCTTATGCAGAAAAAAATATTCTTAAAAAAATCAACATTATAAAACGAGAGTGCAACAGTTGCGATGATGAAGATGATGAGGAGGACGACAACGAGGGATGCGATAACTGCTACGGCAATAGTGGAAGTGATTCGGGAGATTCCGGAAACGGACACACCAATGGAGTAGAAGACCCTTCTGGTTATGTTTACGAAGGAGTATTCTCAAATCGTCTTGAGGGTGTCACCGCCACTTGCTTCTACAAAGAGATAGTAGAAGATATGTATGGCGATAAGCATGAAAACATTGTGAAGTGGGATGCAGAAGAGTATGCCCAGGAAAATCCACTCTTCACCGATGAAAACGGCTATTATCGTTGGGATGTGCCGCAAGGTCTGTGGCAAGTGAAGTTCGAGAAAGAAGGTTATGAAACCACTTACTCCGAATGGTTGCCGGTGCCTCCACCTCAGTTGGAAGTAAATATTGCCATGACACAGAACCGCCAGCCCGAAGTGAAAACCGCCCGTGCTTTTGGCGATGCTGTTGAAATTGAATTTGACAAGTACATGATGCCGGAACTGCTCACGACAGATAATATCTTTATCATGGATGGTGATCATGTTGCAGAGGGTGATATTGTATTGCTCAATGAAGAGGTTTCCTACGAAGGAGAAAGCACCAAGTATGCCTCTAAGGTGCGATTCAACAGCAATGTCCCCTTTGCCCATGAGGAGATTACCCTGCACGTAAGCAACCGCGTTAAGAGTTATGCAGGTATCCGTATGGAGGATGATTTCGTACAAAAGTTCCCGGTTGAACTCGAAGTGTCAAAGATCGGAGCAGATTCCACCGCGAATGTTTTCTATGGTGATTCTATAAATCTGACCATATCAGTGCTTCCCGCAAAGGCATCTGCCGGTAAGGTTCTGACTGTCAGAAATGCTTCCTCTATGATTCTTGGCGTAGACCAGGAACGCGTCATCATTGACGAAAAGGGTAATGCCGTGATTACTGTTCGCGGCGAATTACCGGGAACGGCAGCTGTTGTCTTCGGTGTTGAAGGCTATGACCTTACGGCAACAACCATGGTCGCAGTCAAACATGGCCCAGAACTCACCAAGACTCCTACTGCCAGCATAGCTTCTGGCACAACCGTTGAAAAGGGTACGGAAATAACGTTGTCCTGTGCAACACCTAATGCGGTTATCTATTACACATTGGATGGCTCCTGCCCTTGTGACAACAATGCTTTGATTTACGATGGAACTCCTATCGTCATCAACGAAACGACCACCCTTAAGATGATGGCGGTGGCTCCCAACATGTATGAAAGTGAAGTTGCAGAATACATCTATATTATTGATACGGAGAGCGCCATCGAAGAAATCTCTCTTGATGAAGATGTTATGATCTACCCGTTGCCTATAAAGGACAAACTAAATGTATCTGCAAAAGGCAAGACCATCAGATCCATACAGATTATAAACATCAATGGTTCGATTATGAGAAGTTATAACGTATCAGCAAAGAAAGTTTCGCTGAATGTTGGCAATCTGTCAGCCGGAACCTATATCGTAAATATTGTTGCAGGAAATAAGACCTTTAGCAAGAAGGTCATCAAGATTGAATAAAACTTCCTGACCAGTCTATTAGTTACTTCAAGCCGTTCTCTCATCACAATGAGTGAACGGCTTGATTGTTATCTCCCTATCTGTCGGTTTTTCATTTACATAAAATATTTTATGTAAATGGAAATACGGGATTCAATTTAGAGTCTCGTATTTTTTATTTTATACATTTGCAAAAAGAAGGTGCGACAAGAAGTCATACAAGTAATTATTCAGCATGATGTCTGAATCTGTTGTTCCGTCAACAGTAGCCTAAAAGAAGGATACTGTCTCAAAAAGTGTGTCTGCCGAAAAAAGAATAAAAGAAGATAATTTAGAATAAACAATAAAATAAATTATGGAAAAAGAGACAATCATAGCATCAATTATTGATGTTTGCAAAAACATGGATCTAAATTATGCAACTAAAGTAAAAACAGCCAAATGGAGTGCAGATGTCGTAGTTGAACATAAAACATACAAAGTTGCTTTTAATGTGTGCAAAAGTCCCCGCAAAGTAGAAGAAACCTACAAAGCTATGCATGAGGAGCGCGTTTGCGGATGTTGGCTATTACTACCATCCAAAAACTCGTCATACCAGCAACCAGAATTACCCTGTTTTAACATTGAATTCCAAACAGAAAAGAAACTTGTTTATCTCAATTCAAGATATAACAAAAGCTCCAACAACCTGTTTGATTTATCAGAGTTTCTGTACTCTCTCATCGATGGCAAGATTAGATTTGCAGAACAGATTGAGGTCAACAAAGCAGAATTATGTTTCTATAAAAATGAATGCTGGAAATGTCATACAGAAAATGATGTATATTTCGTCAATCGCCTTTTTTCACAAGAAGGTGCAGTGATTGACGGACAACAATTAAATATTACATTCAATCCATCTATCATTACTGGACTTAAAAACTACATACAAGAGCACCCATCTGAGAAGTTCATTATGGGTGAAATAAAACAAAGATATAGTAATACAGTAAAACAAGCATATCCTTCATTCGGCTGTTCTCAATGTGACAGCATTTTCGGAAAATTCTATCTTCAAGAAGATATTATGGAACTCGGGTACAACACAGATCATCTTCGTAAAGTTATTATCACCCTCGATACCCCCATAAAAGTACCAGCTCATTGCTGGTATAAAACAAACAATTAATCACATAATAAAAAAAGCAATAAATTTATAAAACACAAAAAGCGTGCAACTCAATGAGTTGCACGCTTTTATCTTTATATTCATTTCAGAATTACTTAACTTCCTCGAAATCAGCATCCTGGATAGTCTCATTTGAAGAAGAACCTGCGTTAGCAGAACCCTGAGCACCTGCGCCCGGACCAGCCTGTGCACCACCCTGGTACATCTGAGCGCTGGCAGCCTGCCATGCGTTGTTCAGCTCAGCGGTAGCAGCGTCGATAGCGGCGATGTCACCAGCCTTGTGAGCATCCTTCAACTTCTGGAGAGCACCCTCGATTGCAGGCTTCTTGTCAGCCGGAATCTTGTCACCCAACTCCTTCAACTGGTTCTCAGTCTGGAAGATCATTGAGTCAGCGTGGTTCATCTTGTCTACACGCTCGCGCTCTTTCTTATCAGCATCAGCGTTAGCCTCAGCCTCAGCCTTCATCTTCTCGATCTCTTCCTTGCTCAAGCCAGAAGAAGCCTCGATACGGATAGCCTGTTCCTTACCGGTAGCCTTATCCTTGGCAGATACCTTCAAGATACCGTTGGCGTCGATATCGAATGTTACCTCGATCTGAGGAACACCACGACGAGCCGGAGCGATACCTGTCAGGTTGAACTGACCGATTGACTTGTTCTGTGAAGCCATTGGACGCTCACCCTGAAGAACGTGGATGGTTACCTCAGTCTGGTTGTCCACAGCAGTAGAGAACACCTCGCTCTTGTTGCAAGGGATAGTAGTGTTAGCGTCAATCAACTTGGTCATGACACCACCCATGGTTTCGATACCCATTGACAGCGGAGTAACGTCGAGCAATACGATGTCGCCCACACCAGCTTCCTTGTTCAGGATAGCACCCTGGATAGAAGCACCTACGGCTACTACCTCGTCTGGGTTTACACCCTTTGAAGGAGCCTTTCCGAAGAAGTCCTCAACCAGCTTCTGGATAGCCGGGATACGGCTTGAACCACCTACCAGGATTACTTCGTCGATATCAGCGTTGCTCAAACCAGCGTCGCGCATTGCATTCTCGCAAGGAATCTTACAAGCCTGGATCAGACGGTCGGCCAACTGCTCGAACTTAGCACGAGTCAGATTCTTAACCAAGTGCTTAGGCACACCGCCTACAGCAGTGATGTACGGCAAGTTGATTTCGGTAGTTGTTGAAGATGACAACTCGATCTTTGCCTTCTCGGCAGCCTCTTTCAAACGCTGCAAAGCCATAGGATCCTGAGTCAGATCAACACCTTCCTCGTTCTTGAACTCTGAAGCCAACCAGTCGATGATTACCTGGTCGAAGTCATCACCACCCAGGTGAGTATCACCGTTTGTTGACAGTACTTCGAATACACCGCCACCGAACTCCAGGATTGAGATATCGAATGTACCACCACCCAAGTCGAATACGGCGATCTTCATATCCTTGTTAGCCTTGTCCACACCGTAAGCCAAAGCAGCGGCAGTAGGCTCGTTCACGATACGCTTCACTTCCAGTCCGGCAATCTGTCCGGCCTCTTTGGTAGCCTGACGCTGTGAGTCTGAGAAGTATGCAGGTACTGTGATTACAGCCTCGGTAACTTCCTGTCCCAGATAGTCCTCGGCAGTCTTCTTCATCTTCTGCAGAATCATGGCAGAGATTTCCTGCGGAGTATACAGACGACCGTCGATGTCTACACGCGGAGTGTTGTTGTCACCCTTTACTACAGTGTAAGGCACACGTGCGATCTCTTTCTGAACCTGATCGTAAGTCTCACCCATGAAACGCTTGATAGAGAAGATAGTCTTCTTTGGGTTGGTGATAGCCTGACGCTTGGCAGGATCTCCCACCTTACGCTCGCCGCCATCTACAAAAGCTACGATTGAAGGAGTAGTACGCTTACCTTCGCTGTTAGCGATTACTACCGGTTCGTTACCTTCGAATACAGAAACACATGAGTTTGTTGTTCCTAAGTCAATACCAATAATCTTTCCCATAATTATATTTGTTTTTATTATTATCTGAATAAATGATTTTAAATTCTCTCCGGATGACTGCCTTTTCAGAGCGCCATCCGCATAATTAAAAACAAACCCCGTGCCAAAACCGAGAAATGGCGAAAAAAAATTGTTGTCATGCAATTATAAAGCGGATGTAGGGAGTTATTAATATATAATAATGTATCTTTGTCTGCAAACCCATAAATATGACATATTCACAGCAAAAAAGTCCTTTTTGACTGACAAGTTGGCATATTTTCATGACGATTTACCAATGAAGAAACTATTCCTTATCCTGATGATTCTGTTGCAGGTGCTCTCCGAAGCTGCAGCGCGCCCCAAAGTGGGGGTGGTACTGAGCGGAGGCGGTGCCAAGGGTACGGCACACGTGGGTGTACTCAAAGTGCTCGAAAGAGCGGGCATCCCCATCGACTTTATCGTGGGCACCAGCATGGGAGCCATCGTGGGCAGCCTCTACTCCATCGGCTACTCTCCCGAGGAGCTGGACAGCATCATGATGAAACAAGACTGGAAACAGCTGCTCAGCGACCAGCAGAAGAGAGAGAACATGAGTCTGGAAAGCAAGGAGGAAAGCGACCGCTATATCCTTTCGCTCCCCTTCCACGAAAAGCCGCAGGATGCCATCAGCGGCGGTGTGCTCCGCGGACGGAACATCGGCAACATGCTTTGGGAACTGACCGAGGGCTATCACGACTCGATCGACTTCCAGAAAATGCCGATACCCTTTGCCTGTGTTTCGCAGGATGTGGTGACGGGAAAGGAGATCGTACACACCTCGGGCGTGCTTCCCATTGCCGTGCGGGCCAGCATGTCGTTGCCGGGCATCTTCGCGCCGGTGGTTCTGGGCGACCATATCCTGATTGACGGCGGCATGGTGAACAACTATCCGGTGGATGTGGCCCGCAAACTGGGAGCCGACATCATTATCGGTGCCGATGTGCAGGAGGAACTGAAAACGGCCGAAGAACTGGAAAACGACATTTTCGCCCAGTTCATGCAGCTCATCGACCTGCAGGGACAGGCACGCTGGAAAGACAACATCCGCAACTCGGATGTGTATATCAAGATCAACATCAAGGGATACAGCACCGCCAGCTTCAAGACCGAAGCCATCGACACGCTGATCAACCGGGGCGAACTGGCCGCCATGGAAAAAATCGACCAGATTTATGCCATTAAAAAGCAGTTGGGCGATGTGAGCAACGAAAATCCGGCCCGCAACAGCCGTCCGGTACGCTTCTCGCCCGAGGCTGAGCACAAGCATGAGCAGTACAAGCATCTGCTCATCGGCGACGCGCCCAAAAACACCCTCAACCTGGGCGCCAGATATGACAACGAGGAGATGGCGGCCCTGATTTTCAACACCCAGTTTCAGTTCAAGCAGCTGCCCCGCCACTCCTTTGCCTTGACCGCCCGCCTGGGTAACAAGATGACGGGACGGCTGGACTATGCCTTCCACCTCGGAAAGGAATGGAATCTGGCAGCGGCCTATAAGATAGAATTCAACGATTTCAACATCTACAATAAGGGCGAACGCGTCTGCGAAGTCAATTTCAACAAAAACCGTCTGATTCTGCACTTCGGCCGCAGCTGGAAAAAGATGCTGATAAACTTCGGCAGTGAGATCATCAACTACAATTACGGCGACTTTCTTTTCAAGTCGGAGAACCACCGCTTTGAAGAAAACATCGACAAGGAGAGTTATTTCAAGATGGGAGCAGAATGTTCGTTCAACAGCATGGACCACCCGTATTTTGCCACCACCGGACAGAAATTCTCCGCCTTATATAAATATGTAGTATCGCTCAATCATCAGAAACCGTTCCACGTAACCAGCATCTACTGGGAAAGTGCCGCTTCGCTGAACACCCGCTTTACCATCCACTCCTGGGCAGCCGGACGCTATGTCACCGCCAGCAACACGGTTTCCGAATCGAATACTATGGGCGGACAGGAAGCCGGAAAGTATTTCGAGCAGCAGATTCCGTTCTACGGCATCAACCGGTTTGAAATCGCCCACCGCGCCTTGGCTCTCGGCGGACTGGAATTACGCCAGCGGATTGGTAAGGTGCACTATGTCAGTGTGGTAGGCAATCTGGCCATCACATCCGACAAATGGCTGAAATTCTTTCAGGACGGTTTCGGAGCCGACGAGGAAAAGGGATACCACATCATCGGAGGAGCCATAAAGTATGACTGGAAGACCATCATCGGTCCCATCGGTGCCACGCTGCACTATTGCAGCCGAAGCAAAGCCTTCGGTGCCTATGTGCGGGCCGGATTTAACTTCTAACCTTATAGCCGGACGGAACAGAACATACAAAAACCCAAAATCTGGTTTTCGAAGCGAAAGAAAAATACGGACAAAGCACCCGTATTTTCCTTTCGCTTCATTTATTTATTCAATACACTGATTTACAAAGAATTACAAGATTAATTTCTTTCAAAGAATACCGGAATTCAAATCATCACGATAAAGTTCTGAAAACATCCTGATATTCCGGAAAAATCATCAGGATGTTTTCAGAACTTCTTGCCGAAGATTCAGGTACAAGGCTACCGGCTGATAAAAATTAAATACAAGAAGGCTTCCTTCCCGAAAATATCAGTTTCCAGACAAAAACACCGGATAAGATAAAGCAAGAAACAAACTATATATGAGATGGCCTCCTGGCAAATAAAATCCAAGAAGCATATTTTTTATGAATAATCTTATGTATTCATTAAAAAATTATATATTTGCGATAAAGAAAAACAGAGCACCATGTATACACAAGAAAAACCAACGACCATCTTATCAGAGTTAAAATCCTTATTTACAAATAGTATTATATACTATAAGATTAATCTTCTTTCATTAAAACCATATACAATAATACGTAGATTTCTATCATTTCTCATATTGTCTGTGTTTCTCCCGCAAGCAATACATGCTCAAGAATATAAAATTACCGGAACAATCCGTGACCTCATCACGGAGAACGGTATTGACTCCGCAAGAGTAGAACTGTTGCGAGAGGACAGCAGTTTAGTGGCGGTAACCATGTCGGAAATACCCGTTACGGAAGAGGAAAGTTCAAACCATGTGCGCATCATACACAAAGTGGCAAAAGACGGAGCAGCCTTCACCCTTAATGCACCCACACCCTCTCGCTACATTATAAGATGCCGCAAAATGGGCTACGAAACGACTGACTACAACATAGAAATCAATCCGGATAAAATAAAAGGAACCACGATTGATGTGGGAGACATTTATATGCAGGAAGAGTTCCGTAAGATGGGAGAAGTGGTCGTGAAAAGAACCATGATCCGAATGTTCTACAAAGGCGACACTCTGGTGTATAACGCAAATGCCTTTGTGCTGCCTGACGGCTCGATGCTCGACGACCTGGTGAAACAACTGCCCGGAGCGGAAATCCGTGACGGAAACATTTATGTCAACGGACGGCTCGTTGAAGACCTGCTTCTTGGCGGGAAAGACTTTTTCAACGGCAACCCGCAGGCGGCTCTCAAGAACCTGCCGGCCTATGTGGTGAACCGCGTAAAAGTCTATGAAAAAGAGGGAGCACTCAGCCAAACGACCGGTACGGATATGGGAGACAAGTCGTATGTGATGGACGTTCATCTGAAACGCCAATATATAGGTACTTATCTTGGACAAGTGAAAGCCGGATATGGTACTGAAAAACGCTACGAAGGCGGTCTGTTTGCCATGCGCTTTGACGACAGGCAAAGCTTCACGTTGTCCGGCGACTTTAATAACCTGAATACGGATAACAGCTATAACCGGTACGGCGGGTTCGCCCGAACAACGCCAAGCGGACTGCACGAGCGCAACTATGTTTCCGCAGACTACCGTTTTGAGCCAAGCGGCAAACTAAAGCTGACAGCCAACGCTGTGTTTGAACACCGGAGTGACCGACTGACAGAAGGAACGGCTAGTGAAACCTTCCTCTCCGGCGGCAATACCTATGGTCGTTCGCTGACGAACAGTTCCGGCAGAAGCATTGGAGGAAGCGGCAACACTAAACTGACGTTGCGCCCTCGAAACGGTCGCCTTTACGAAATCGGATACTCCGGCGGTTACCGTCATCAGGATCACAAAGACGCTCTACGCTCTGCTTCTTTTTCCTCCCTGCCCGAAACGGAAGACACGGAGAATATTCTCGACAGCGTATTCCTGCAACCGATGAACGAGGAGCTGCGCAAGCTGACTCTGAACCGTCTGAAAAATGACGCGTCGGCCGAGGACAATCAAGCCTTTCATAAATTGACCGCTCACAGCGCTTTGGCATTTCAGGGAAATCTGCTGGATATAAGTGGTGACTTCAGACACAACAAGCGAGCAAAGGAGAACTTTGACATCTACCGTCTGGAATACCCCAAGACCGGACAGGCAACAGACTACCGTCATCGTTTCCTAGACGCCAATAGCCGTCGTTATGATTACAACCTTCAGGGAAAATTCTTCTGGAAACACCTCCAAACAGAGCAAGCGAACGGACAACTGACATCCGGATATGCCTTTTCCCAAAAGGAGGCTTCCGAGGACAACCCGCTCTATCGTCTGGACTGGCTAGGCGGAGAGTGGGCCGATGGAAATATGGAGCAGCTCGACCTGCTTCCTTCTGCCCGCGAGGAGCTCCTCCGCTGTATGGATATAGACAACAGTTATTTCTCTACCGCACACACCTCACGCCACACCCTCTCTCTGGACTATCTCTATGACCGGAAACTGCCCAAAATGGGATGGCTTGAAATAAAATCCACCCTGAACCTTCACCGTGAGGATGCCAGCTTGCGTTACCAGCGATTTGGTACGGCCTATCACGCCGCACGCCATGCCTGGCTTGCAGAACCTTCGGCTTCTGTTCGTTGGCGCCCCATAGAGGGAGATAAAAATGGAACCAAATTAAGTGTCACGCTGAAGTATAATGCCACAAACTCGCAGCCGAATCTACGTTATATGCTCGATTTGACAGATGCCTCCGATCCGCTTTTCATCAATTTGGGTAATCCCGACCTGAAAAATATGCGCAGCGACCGGCTCACACTTCAACTTAACCGCTCACACCAACAAGGGCGCTCCATGAACACCTCTATCGACTACACCCGTTGGCACAATCAGGTAGCTGCCGCGCAAACATACGACAGTAAAACAGGTGTCCGGACCTCTCAGTGGGTAAACATAAACGGAAATTGGCAAACGAATTATAACCTTTGGTACAATGTGCCTCTTAACAACGAAGGAAGCATTTCCCTTCAGGCACGGTTAAAAGTCGGCTATCTGCATAGCGCAGACCTTTCGTTTGAAAAAGATGAAGAGAGAACGTCAACCTGCTACGTAGGCACCCTGCAAACCTGTCCCGAAATCTCATTCAATTATGCACCTATCGCAAATTCCCTGATTACAGGAGGCATAGGACTGGATTGGAGAAACGTGGACGGTGAGCGTGAAGACTTTGTCCGAATCCGCACAACCGATGTAGTGTATCATCTGAATGCCCAAGTACCGCTGCCAGGCGAAATCATGTTTGCAACAAATTTCCGTCTGACCTCCCGCTATGGTTTCAATGATGCTTCGCTCAACGATACGCGTTTGCTTTGGAACGCAAGCCTGTCACGTAGTTTCCGTTCAGTCACCCTCATGCTCAAAGGCTACGACTTGCTGGGACGCGACCGATATACATATATAAATGTAAATTCTCAGGGGCGCATCGAGAAATTTTCCAATGTCCTCCCTCGTTATGTTCTCCTTTCTTTAACATGGAAATTTAATAAGGTGGAGAAAAAGAAATCATAAACGAACAATCTTAAGAAAAGCAGCTGAAAATCCTTCAAAAACAGGAAAAGTGTCCGGTTTTGTGTCCGAAAATGGACAGTGTGTCCATTTTCGGACACTGTGTTTTTTGTTAACGTATTGATATTTAATTAAATAAATTTGTGGCACGATTTTTGTTTCATAATACACAGTTTAATGTATAAAAATCACTTTAAAAACTGAACTATATGAAACACTTACGACAACTATTCTTTTCCATCCTGCTTTGCCTCTCCGTCATTGCTTCCGCCCAAAAGACCGACCTGTCTGTAACGGTAGATCCGGTTGATGCCATTACGGAATCCACACTGACTGAGGCCCGTGTATCTTTACTGAATCCTACCGACAGTACTGAAGTAGACACATTCAGGCGACTCAAGATCATAGGAGATATGATACCACGGTATATGTTCATCTACAAAAACAATCAGGCCACCCTGCCCTGCAAATATATCGTCCGTATAGAAAACGAGGGATATGAAACCTCATATTACAACCTGAATATACTCCCTTCGGAAGAAAAACATGGGGAAGTGATACGAGATATGGGACGTGTACGATTGCCGAGAATAATGAAGCGGAAATTAGACGAGTTGGTCGTATCTGCCACAAAAATCATGATGGTCATGAAGGGAGACACTCTGGTCTATGATGCCACTATGTTCCAACTGGCAGAGGGGTCCATGCTGGACGAACTCGTCAAGCAGCTTCCCGGTGTGCGTCTGGAAAAGGGAGGCCGCATCACGGTAAACGGACACTTCATCAGCAGCCTGCTGGTAGACGGAAAAGATTTCTTCAACGGAGATCCTCAAGTGGCCCTGCAAAACCTGCCCGCTTATATGGTAAGCAAGGTAAAAGCCTACCAGAAGGTGCCGGACAATGCCTACATCACACGTCCCTCTGACGAAAAAGGACCGCGCATAGATGACCCTTGGGTATTGGATGTATCCCTGAAGCGGCAGTATGCGAAAGGGTATGTTGCCAATGCCGAGCTGGCCCATTCGGTCTATCAGTCCAAACCCATGCTGGCCCGACTGTTCGGACTGCGCTTTACCGACAAGTCAAGAATAGCCCTCTATGCTACCGGAAATAACATCAATATGAGCGGCAGTCCCCAGACTGATTCCGGAAATTGGGATGAATATACACGGAAACAAGGAGAAAACAAAACTGCGGAAGCAGGAGCCTTCTACTACATAGAGAGCCATGACCGCAAAGTACGTTACAAATCAACCCTTAAGACAGGGATGGACAATGGGAATCTGAAACAATTCACATCAGCCACATCGTTCCTCCCGGAAACAGATGCAGTCCATACTACAGCCTACCGTGAACAACGCAACAAGAATACTTATGCCAATTGGGATAACCTGTGTATTTTCATCTTTCCCAAATTCTATATACGTTATATACCGAAGCTTTCTTATTCTTACGGACGGACAGATGGGAATTACCTTTCTGCCGAAGGAAACAAACTGCTGGGACGTCAAGGACTGGACTCTATCTTCATGACAAACAACTGTGGGAAGGACTTTCTCAACCTGCTTGCCACTCAGGATCGTAACCGTACGCATAAATGGAGTACTAACGGACATATGGATACAGACATAAACCTGAAAGCATGGAATTTGAATTACTTTAATTTATCACTGTTCTATGAATACAACCATGAACGGGGATATGATATGCAACACTACAACCTGCTCACAGCAAACCAGACGGCCGACAAACGCAATCGTTATGACAATCGGCCCAAAAGCAAGTATATTTATCGTATTAAGATTGATTGGCCTTTTATATCCAATAAAAAGCAGCAACTGTTTTTTACCTATGGTTACACCCAGGAATTCCATTCTTCCGAGCGTATGCTTTACAGGCTGGACCGGCTGGGCAATGAATGGATGCCCGACAAGGCTCCTATCGGGATACTTCCTTCTGCAACTGATTTGTATAGGCATTGTATGGATTCGCTGAACAGCTACCACCGTTCATACTTTTATTGGTTTCATTCACCAAAATTGAAATGGTACTATAAAACGGAAGATTTGCAGATAGATGCCGAGCTCCCGCTTAACATCACATACGAACGTCTGAATGAATGGCGGCCGAAGGGAGAACAATCCAATATTCGAAGGGAGGTATTTACGTGGCCGAATATAACTGTCACGTTCAAGGGAGTGGAGTTACACTTTGATATGCAGCACAGGTCACCTTCACAGACTTTAATGCTTGACGTACGTGACGACAGCAACCCTCTGGCTGTCTATCTCGGAAATCCTTCTCTAAAATCATCCTATGGATATTATCTGGATACAAAGTGGAAAGGATTCAAGCAGGAAAAAACGCGTCTTTGGAACCTGGGCTTCTATTTATATACAATCAATAATGCCATAGGACAGTTGCGCCGTTTCAATCCTCAGACCGGAGGTTATACCTATACCCCCTGGAATATTGACGGAAACAGAGGAATGCGGTTTGCTGGAAATTTCAGTCAATATATAGATCAATATCGGCATTGGTTCCTCAAGATTGATACCGATATAAGACTGGACCGCAGTGTAGATTTCGCCAATACGGGTACGACCGATGATTTCCAGAAGAGCATCGTACAGAATCTACATGTTTCTCCAAACATAGGCATAGACTACCGCAGTCTCAAATGGCACGCCGGATTCAAGGCCTCCGCAGACTGGGAACGCCTCACATCTGCACAGGAAGGATTCGAAACGCTCAGCCAGGTGGATTATCTCTACACCCTCAATCTGGATACACAATTGCCCTTCAATGTGACTTTCAATACCGACATGAATCTGTTTATGCGCCGCGGCTACGGTGACCAGAGTATGAACACAAACGAATGGGTTTGGAATGCCAATCTGAGCCGTTGCATCGACAAGAGAAAAAACTGGGTTGTGAAACTGTCCGCCCATGATTTGCTGGGCCAGATCAGCGCGGTACGCAAAACAATTAATGCCCAAGGGCGTGTAGAGACCGTAAGCAATACCATTACCCAAAACATCATGCTGCATCTGATCTGGAAATTCAATAAACAGCCATCAAAGAAATGAAACTGAATAAAATACATCCGATAGTGACCGTTCTTCTCCCCGTCTATAATGCGGGGAAATACCTACAGGAATCTGTAGAAAGTGTCCTGAAACAAACCTACACGTCTTTTGAACTGCTCATCCTTGATGACGGTTCAAAAGACGGTTGTACTGATTTTTTGCTTCAAACCATCGACGAACGTATTCGCTTGATTAAGCGGAAACATAATTATATAGCTACACTCAACTACGGTCTTTCAATAGCCAGAGGGAAATACATAGCCCGTATGGATGCGGACGATAGAATGTTCCCGACTAGACTGGAAGAACAAGTTGCGGTGCTTGAGGCAGACCCAAACATTACAATTTGTGCCTCCTATATGCAACAAATGGGAGGAGAGGAAGTGCTCGGTTCCGGTTTAAAAGGAACTGTCAGCCCATTTGGGCACTTCCTCTTGCTTGGCAATCTCATAGCCCATCCAACTGTTATGCTCCGCACGGATTTTCTCCGGACACACCGGCTAAAATACCGTTCGAAATATATCTATGCAGAGGACTATAAGTTGTGGGCAGAGATTGCCTGCCTTGACGCAACACTCTATATGATTCCCAAACCCTTGCTTGAATATCGCATTTCAGAAGGGCAAGCCAGTTGCGTGCATCACCGGCAACAAAATGAAACGGCAGGACGCATCCGTAATGAACTCTTGAAGTTTTTGATCAAGAATAAGTCAAAATGCTATACCAGACATCTAAAAAAGCTACTAAATGCACATGTTCTGCTTAATGAAGACAATCTGCTTGATGACGGATATATTTTCTATGGATATTATCAAATCTTTTCACGTATTCTTAGTTTAAATGAAGATTAACCACACATTCCCCTTCTACCCACAGTACGATATGATGGACTGTGGACCTGCATGTTTACGTATGATTGCCAAATACTATGGTAAACATTATACATTACAAACGCTGCGCAAGAAAAGCTATATCACTCATGAAGGGGTATCCATGTTGGGAATAAGCGAAGCTGCAGAAAATATCGGATTCCGCTCCTTAGGAATCCGTATTCATACGGATTCTTTGGTAGAAAACGTTTCGCTTCCTTGCATTCTACACTGGAACATGAATCACTTTGTGGTCCTTTACAAAGTGAAAAAGAGAAAAGGTGGGCGACATACTTTCTATATTGCTGACCCGGCTTCCAAATGTGTGAAATACGAGCAAGAAGAGTTTGAAAAATGCTGGTGCAGCACGACAAACGGACACAATCGGGAAGGTACAGCGCTCTCGCTCACACCCGGACCGGATTTTGAACAGATAGACGAAGAACAGGAACATACAACCAAACGTGACCTGCTCTTCTTCGCACGTTACCTGCTCCCATACAAAGGAGCATTTGTACAACTCCTTCTTGGAATGGCTTTAGGGAGTCTCTTACAAATGTTTTTTCCTTTTCTAACCCAAGCCATGGTCGATATAGGCGTCGGCGACCGTAATCTCGGTTTTATCACGCTCATCCTTATTGCCCAGCTTGCCCTCTTCTTTTCACAGCTTGCCATTGGCTTTTTACGAAGTTGGATTATTTTACATATCAACTCTCGTATAGATATTGCACTGATTTCTGACTTCCTGATGAAACTCATGAAGTTACCGCTCCAGTATTTTGACACAAAGATGACCGGTGAGATCATGCAACGTATCGGTGACCATGCCCGCATAAAGTCATTCTTGATGGGAAATACGATAAATATTCTTTTTTCCATCATTAATTTTTTCATTTTTGCCGGTATTCTTGGTTATTATCATCCGCTCATTCTGGGTATCTTCCTTTCCGGAAATGCCCTCCATGTCATTTGGATATTATCATTCATGCGTTTTCGCCGTGAACTCGACATTAAGCGTTTCAATCAATCCGCTGGTGAGCAGAACAAAATTATTCAGCTCATTCAAGGCATGCAGGAGATAAAGCTGAACAACTGCGAACGGCAGAAACGTTGGGAGTGGGAGCATATTCAAGTCAAACTATTTAAGATCAATGTACGCGGTCTCTCTTTAGGGCAAATCCAACAGGCAGGTTCATCCTTTTTCACACAGACTACAGGAATTATCATCAGTTTTATCGCCGCCAAAGCTGTTGTAGATGGCCAGATGACCCTAGGTATGATGATGTCACTTACCTATATTATCGGTCAGGTGGCAGCACCTATTGGCGACTTTATCGGTTTTGCCCAGTCCTTTCAGGATGCGAAAATAAGCCTTGAACGACTTAATGAGGTTCATAATCAGGTTGATGAGGAACAAAACATTGAAACCAAACTAACCAGTCTGCCCGACTGTCACGACATCTGTCTCAAAGAGGTGACCTTCAGCTACAGCGGTGCAGACCGCGATTATGCCCTTGATGGAGTAAGTCTGACGATTCCGGCAAACAAAGTCACTGCCATAGTTGGAGCAAGTGGAAGTGGAAAGACCACAATTGTAAAACTTTTACAAGGATTTTACGAGCCCCTCCGCGGACAAATCACCATTGGAAACAGTCCGCTCTCAATAATTAACCCTCACCTCTGGCGTAGCAAAGCCGGCAGTGTGATGCAAGAGAGTTTCATATTCTCCGACACCATAGCCCGAAATATAGCAATCACTACTGATGAGATAGATCTCGACCGTCTGCATCACGCCGTCAAAGTGGCTAATATTGAAGACTATATCAACTCGCTTCCTTTAGGTTATAGCACCAAAATAGGTATGGAAGGAAACGGACTCAGCGCCGGACAACGCCAACGTATTCTCATAGCACGCGCCGTCTATAAGAATCCCGAATTTATCTTCTTTGACGAGGCTACAAATTCACTCGATGCCAACAACGAGAAGATAATTATGAATAACCTTCAAACTTTTTATCAAGGTAAAACCGTACTGGTTGTCGCTCATCGTCTTAGCACAGTTCGCCACGCTGATAAAATCATCGTTCTTGATCATGGTAAAGTGATCGAAGAGGGTACACACGAGGAACTTACGGCTAGACGTGGCGCTTACTATAAACTTGTAAAGAATCAACTTGAACTCGGTCAATAGAAAATGGAAGAAGAAAAAGATAAGAAAATTTTCATAGACAAAGGGCTTTCCTTACGTAGCGAAGAAGTCAATGAAGTTATGGGGAATGTTCCGCACCGAATATTTAAAGTAGGAACATTTATCATCATCTGTATCGTAGTCCTGCTTTCAGTAATAGGCTATATGTTACAGGTACCAACCTTCATGGAAATACCATACATAGTATACAGAAACACGTATTCAACAGGTATTGTATCAAACCAAAGTGGCATGGTTCTGTTTCAATACAATCAACCGCATGACATCAAAGTGGGAGATACGATTGCAACAATTATAAAAGACAGCGAAAAGACTTATTATATATCCCCTATGAACGGAATTGTAGAAAATAATTTATTATACGCAACAGGAGATAATATAGCAAGTGGAGATACTTTAGCTCGCATTATTTCTCACAAGCCTCCAAAGTATAAATTTATACTTAAAATACCGTTACAAATGAAATCAGAGATTAACAGCGGAATGAGAATCAAAATTACTGTTGAAAAGGCAACTACTGATAACTTCATTGGATATATAAAGAAAATTTCCATGATTCCCGATGAATCTAATTGCTACAATGCAATAGTAGAAATACCTATTAATATAATACAAAATCTTCCTAACTCAGGCACAGCCAAGTTGTATTATAAAACAGAGAATGTATTCGAAAAGATTCTTACAGCAAAATAAGAAAAAGCACCCCCCGAAAGTCTTTTGTCTGACTTTCGAGGGGTATTTCAATAATGATAAAACTCAATCTGAAAATATTATTCAGCAGAAACAGAAGAATCCTTCAAAGCTGCGGTAATCTGGGCTTCGATTTCCTCGCACAGTTCCGGATTGTCGCGCAACATATTCTTCACGGCATCGCGTCCCTGACCGATCTTGGTCTCGTTATAGCTGTACCAGGAACCGCTCTTCTTCAGGATACCCAGTTCGGTACCCAGATCCACGATTTCACCGATCTTTGAGATTCCCTCGCCAAAGGTGATTTCGAATTCAGCCTTACGGAACGGAGGAGCCACCTTATTCTTCACCACCTTCACGCGTACCTGATTACCGATCACCTCGTCACCGTCCTTAATGCTGGTCACACGACGGATGTCCAGACGCACGCTGGCATAGAACTTCAGAGCGTTACCACCGGTAGTTGTCTCAGGATTACCGAACATCACACCGATCTTCTCGCGCAGCTGGTTGATGAAGATACAGGTTGTGTTGGTCTTGTTGATGGTAGAAGTCAGCTTTCTCAAAGCCTGGCTCATCAGACGGGCCTGCAAGCCTACACGGTTGTCGCCCATGTCACCCTCGATCTCGGCCTTCGGAGTCAGGGCAGCCACAGAGTCAATCACGATGATGTCAATGGCTGATGAACGGATCAGCTGGTCGGCAATCTCCAGAGCCTGCTCACCATTGTCGGGCTGTGAAATCCACAGATTGTCTACATCCACGCCCAACTTTGCCGCATAGAAACGGTCGAACGCGTGCTCGGCATCAATGAAAGCGGCAATACCGCCGGCCTTCTGTGCCTCGGCAATGGCATGAATGGCCAGAGTGGTCTTACCGGAACTTTCCGGACCGTAGATTTCAATAATACGTCCTTTCGGATAACCGCCTACACCCAAAGCAGCGTCCAAAGCAATCGAACCGGTAGGAATAACCTCTACCTGCTCCACATGCTCGTCGCCCAGCTTCATGATAGAACCCTTACCGAAGTTCTTCTCGATCTTATCCATTGCAGCCTGCAAAGCCTTCAGCTTTTCATTGTTGGGGGCTGCAAACATATTCATTTCTTCTTCTTTTTTTGCCATAGTCGTATAATTTGCAACCGGAGTTACTTGAGTTTGTAGTTCAAACTCCTGGTCCGGTCATTTTTACTTTTCCTTCTTTTCTCCCCGCTGAAGATATAATGCCATATCCTGCGGGCTCTCTTCGTGCGTTTGCTGTATGACTCGAAATCCTCGGTGCGGCTGTCAAAATCCTCCTTCCAGCAGGAATCCGGAGAGATGTAACAGTACGTCAGATCCTGAATCATCCAGCCCCTGTCTGCCTCATTCTGCTCCAGAACCGTCAGATTGTCCTTACCGGGAATCAGACAGGTTATTCCGTGCCGCACGCAATAATCCTGCAACGGAAGCAACACGGAATCATAAACCTCTGAAATGCGGGCCATAGAGAAATTGGAATAGCTGGTGTGTTCTCCAATTTTCTGCACGGGACGCAACTGCAGCACATCAACCGGCACCACTTGCAGCAGCTCCGGCAAACGGGCCAGTTCCTCCACATTGTCCTCATTCATGGTATAGTTGATGCGAATCTGAAACGCAGGATAGCGCTTCTTGAGATGTCCCAGAGTTTGCAACAGGGAAGTAAACTGCTCAAAACTGCCGTTCGTCATGAAATACTCATAGGTTTCCTTGCAGGTTCCGTGCACGGAAAGCGTGATTTCATTCAGTCCGGCTTCTACATAACGCAGCAGTTTCTCTTCGTTAAGCAGAAATCCATTGGTGGTCATGGATATGTATGGAACCCCACAGGCACGCGCCTTACGGATAATCTCCTCCAGGTTTTTATACAACGTGGGTTCCGCCCCGCAACCGATCTGCAACTTCAGGGCACGGTGAAACAGCGCTTCAGCCATGCGGTTATAGTCCTCCAGCGCAAGAACTCCATGCAGTTCCCTGCGTCGGGCCTCATCGCTGAAATAACACATGCGGCAACGGAAATTGCAGGATAAAACGGGGTCCAGAAAAACACCAATATATCTTCTGCCCGTCTGGTGCAGAAGATATATTGCAGCTAGTTTCAACCGATAATTCCGGAGTTTACCAAAAATCTTGAAGAGTCTGTATATGTTACTCATTTCGATTACAATTCCAGATCACCGTCGATCACCTCATGCCAAGGCAAACCATACTGGTTCAGTGCCTCCATGAATGGATCCGGATCGAACTCTTCTACGTTCCATACACCGGCTTTCTTCCAGATTCCCTTGAGGAACATCATGGCACCGATCATGGCCGGTACTCCGGTAGTGTAGCTTACACCCTGCATACCGGTTTCGAGATATGCCTCGTGGTGGCTACAGTTGTTGTATACGTAGTAAGTCTTTTCCTTACCGTCTTTCAAACCACGGATGCGGCAACCGATTGAGGTCTCGCCCTCGTAGTTCTCTCCCAGATCCTGCGGATTAGGCAACACTGCCTTCAGGAACTGCAACGGAACAATCTTCATGCCGTTATAATCCACCTCGTCAATACGGGCCATACCGATGTTCTGAATCACGCGCAAGTGAGTGAGATATTCCTGACCGAAGGTCATCCAGAAGCGGGCACGCTTGATGGTCGGGAAGTTCTTCACCAAAGACTCCAGCTCTTCGTGGAACAACAGGTAAGAGTCGCGCGGACCGATGTTCGGATAGGTCAGATCCTTGTGGATTTCCATCGGCTTGGTTTCAATCCACTGTCCGTTCTCATAGTAACGTCCGTTCTGAGTGATCTCACGGATGTTGATTTCCGGATTGAAGTTTGTGGCGAAAGCCTTGTGATGGTTACCGGCGTTGCAGTCCACGATGTCCAGATACTGGATCTCGTCAAAATGGTGCTTGGCAGCATAAGCGGTGTATACACCGGAAACTCCCGGGTCGAAACCGCATCCCAGAATAGCGGTCAGTCCGGCCTCTTCGAAGCGCTGCTTGTAAGCCCACTGCCAGCTGTACTCAAAGTGAGCCACGTCTTTCGGCTCATAGTTTGCGGTGTCCAGATAGTTGCATCCGGTCTGCAAACAAGCCTCCATGATGGTCAGGTCCTGATAAGGCAAGGCCAGATTCATCACGATGTCCGGACGGAAGCTGTTGAACAGTTCCACCAACTGCTCCACACTGTCGGCATCCACTTGTGCCGTTTTGATATTCGGATTTCCGATAGCCTTAACAATCGCGTCGCATTTTGACTGCGTACGACTGGCAATCATAATCTCAGTAAAAACTTCAGGATGTTGAGCCACCTTGTGTGCAGCCACAGTAGCCACACCACCAGCTCCGATAATCAAAACTTTTCCCATTTCTTTTTGATAAATTCTAGGAGTTAGATAATTAATTAATAACAAGTTTCACCTGTCCGGTTTGTTCCGGCGGATTGAGTTCTATGCAAAGATAATCATTTTTTTATTTTATGATTTCTTTTTACGTATTTTATTTGAACTCATCGCCCCGAACGCCTAAAGCGCTCGTGAGTGAATAGCCCAATATGTCATTCTTGAAACGCTTGCTGTTCAGCGGCTCCATGGTCAGCAGGGTGACATTCTTCTCGCCTTCCACATGATCCATGATGGCCATCAGATCGTAGACCGAAGCTTCGGGGTCGGGCACCACAATCAGATTCTTCACTTCCTTGGCATCGGCCAGGGTTTCAAAGGCCTGGGCAAAGAACTCCGATGCCGACACCAGATTCTCCACTTGCAGCGAACTGATGGAGAAGGTGCCCAGATGCGGGTCATCAAACCCTTTTCCGTCGAGTTCCTGACTGAAGGAAGCCGGCAGGAAATTGTCCAGCTGCTTCTTCTCCTTGCTGTGAATCAGCACCACCTGTATCTCATTGGCTCCGGGAGTCACGCCTCCGTCCAGTGCGGCGCATACCAGCCAGTGTGCCAGATCGGCCTTGGGGATGCGACGGCCCAACATACGCTCGTAGTTTACGCTCAGATCAAATGCCACGCGGTCCACATAGTCGGCCTGCACCAGAATCACGTGTTCACTCCATTTTGTTGTTTCCATATATTTCGTTCTATTCCATATTTATATTATAGCGAAAGACTCTTGAGCAGGGTTCCGTCCAGATGATAGATGGAAAGCACCTGGTCATCGAGCAGGGCGAAGGTAGGCGGATTGCCTCCTTTCGGGAAGGTGATGGAACCGGTGTTGCACACCACTGTTCCGTCCTCGGTTTTCTCCAGTTTCCAGAGATGGGTGTGTCCGTACATAAAGACCTCGGGACGGCCCTTCGGCATATTGCTTTCGGAGTACACATGTCCGTGTGTCAGGAAGAAACGGCGGCCACGGTCCACCAGCAGCGCATAGTCGGCCAGCACCGGGAAATCCAGCAGCATCTGGTCCACTTCCGAATCACAGTTGCCACGCACCGCCACAATACGGTCGGCCCGTGCGTTCAGGCGCTCGGCAATGCCCTTGGGGTCCAGGCCTTCGGGCAGCCCGTTGCGCGGACCGTAATTCAGGATATCCCCCAGAATGCACAACATGTCACACTGTTTCTCGTCGTAGAAGGCCAGCACCTTGTCCAAAGCAGGCAGCGAGCCATGAATATCTGAAACAATTAAATATCTCATACTTTTATATCGGTTTACAATAATGTATTATTCTTTTTCTGTTCCCACTGTTCTATCGGCATGCTATACAGCCATGAGGTTTTCTCTTCCTTGCGCTCGGTGAAATACACATAAGAGATGTCGTTCTCCACAATGTGAATATTGTCGTTCGGAGTCACCACGAGCAGTTGCAGGTGCAGCTGCTTGCAAAGGTTAATCAGATAGCGGGCCTTGGTTTCGTCCTGCGCCTTGAACGCCTCGTCAATCGCAATGAAGCGGAAAGAGTTGGCCTGTGCCCCGCTCTTGGTCAGTCCGAACTGATAAGCGATGGCCGAACCCAGAATCGTATAGGTAAGCTGCGCTTTCTCACCACCCGACAGATGACCCATATTCTCATAAGTCGTTTCCTTGCGGCCGGTGCTCTGATTGAACTCCTCGGCCTTGTAGGTAAACCATCCGCGGGCATCCATCACCTTGTCGCGCCAGTCTTCATCCTCCAGGCGGCGCATCAGCGGTTCGATATGGTCGTAGAAATGATCGCGGCGGCCCTCGGGCGAAGCATTGATGCGCTTCACATCGGGTATGGCCTCCTCCATCATCTTGCGGAAGGCACGCACCTCTTCATTGATCCGCACATTGGTCACCAGCTGGATATAGGTAGACGGAGCCTTGCGGTACTCAATCCCCTTGAGCGACTCGTTGAGCATGGCAATGTTCTCCTTGATGGAATCCACCCAGCTGACAAAGAACATGCGGAACTCGCCCACCTTGTCGATCAGCGTTTTCTGGATATATCCGTCAAACTGCTTTTCATACTTCGGCAGATTCTCCTTTTCCAGACGGGCCAGCATGGTCGTATAAGCCTCGATCAGCTCAATATGATTGGCATCGGGCAAGGCATCCACATCCGAACGCCAGTCCTTGAAGCGCTCGGTAATTTCCTCGTCGGGATGCTTGAAGGCCGCAATCAGAATCTTGGCCTCATCCTCATAACCACGCTTTTCGGCCGCCAGACGTCCGCGGGCACGCTCGTTCTTTTTCTGGAACTCGCCGCGCTCCTGCTTCAGCTGGTCATAGGTCAGTTCGCAAAGATAAGCATATTCTTTTTCAAAATCGGTAAAGAGCAACGATTTTATGGAAGCGATGACTTTCTGGTTTTCGCTCAGCTCGGTCTGGGTCTGTTCGATCAGATGTTCCTGTCCGAATATCTCCTTGGTCTTGGCTTCTATCGCCATTTGCGACACCTGTTTCAGTTCCTCGCGCACCTTTTCCAGCTGCTCGTGCAGCGTCTTCACATGATCACTCTCCCGGCGCAGCGCCTCCAGACCGTCCATCTTGTTCTGATACTGCTGGGCATAGTCCGCCCAATCCATCAGCTCATAGTCGGTAAAGAGTTCCGTCAGCTTGCGCAAGGTATCCTGCCGCTGCTCCAGAGCACGGCGTTTCTTCTCCAGTTCCACCTGCTGTCCGCGCTTCTCGTTTTCCTGTTCCTGCATCTGACGGATTTCCTGTTGCAGCAGGCGCAGTTTCTCCTGGTTCTCCCAACCCAGCACGTAGTTCTCACGCTTCAGCACGTGCGGACGGTCGTCCTTCTCATGGCGGTCGCCCGAGGTCTTGATCAGTCCCTCGCGGGTCACGGCCTTCTCCTTGCACCGCTCAAAGTCTTCGAGCGACGGCACACAGGTATAGTTGAATTTCTCCAGAATCGTATCGCGCACCCACTCCTCATATTCCGTAGTGTCCTTGATCTCAATCTTGGAGATGAGCGTATCCTCCGGCCAGTCATAGAGCGAAGCATTGTTCAGTCCGCAATAAGGCACATAACGGAAGAACAGGATGCGGCCTCCCACATTGTTTTCGTTCAGGTACTCAGCCACCTGATGATAATATTTCTCCGGTACGATCAGATGAAGGGCAAAATGATGCAGGATCTTCTCGATGGCCACCTCCCACTCTTTCTCATCATCCCGCACACGGATCAGTTCACCGACGAAAGGCAGTTCCTCTTTGGTGGCTCCCGTATGGCGGAGCAGCGCGTCGCGGATTTCCATCTCCTTGGCCGGAATATTGTTTTTGTTCTTGCGGATCAGCTCCACATATTCCACCTGTTCTTTCAGTTCCTTGGCCAGCTCGTTCTGCTCATTCTCCAGAGCGATGGTCTGACGGATGCAATCCTCCTGCTCGTCGCGGATGCGCTCACAACGCACGGCCGCCTCTTCCTGCTGTTTCAGGAACGTGTCTTTCTGCGGATTGGTTTTCAAAGACAACTGTTCGGCCAACCGGTTGTATTCGTCCATCTTCTTCATGCGCTGGTCACGGAGTTCGGCCAACTGACGGGCCTCATCCTCCAGTTCCTTCACCTTACGGCCCACTTCATCCTGTTCGATAGCGATGGCCAGACTGCGCTCTTCCTGACGAAGTTTCTCTTCCTTGGCACGCAGCTTCTCCAGCTCTTTCTGAAGCTGTGTCTTGCTTTTCTCGGCCCAGGACAGACGCTCCTCTCCCATATTGATGAGCTGGCGGGCAAACCAGTACACCGCCGTATCCTTGTCCATGCTCAACTGCTTCAGGCGGTCGTCGGCCTGCCCGATCTTATCGGCCAGCGCCGCAATGGGACGAAGCATCTCGATCTGCATACTGGCCTTCTCGATGTTGTTCTTGGCCTCGATCAGCGTGGTAAAACTGTCCTTCAGCTGGATATACTGCCCCTCGGCATCCAGTTCCTCCAGCATATTCGTGCGGATAAAGTCATCCAGATCATCGAGCACCTTGACACCCACAATCTGGTTGAACAGACTCAGCGCCTTGACCGAACGCATGCCGAGCAACTGAGTCATGCGCTCGGCATATCCCACCGGACCGTCAAAGAACTCCACCATCGTGCGCGGTCCCTTATAGGCCGCTTCCAGGCGCTTGCGCCAGTTGCCACGCCCGTCGAACGGCTGGAAGTCACGCTGAATCTCCAGCGGGCAATGCGCCAGACCGAAGGTACGACGCAGTTCTCCCGAAGAGAACCAGCGCACCTGAAACACGGTAACCACATGCTGGTCGTCCATATTCATGAAGCTGGCCAGCAACACCGAATAAGTACTCTGGTCGCGCAGTGCCTGAGTGGTCACCGCATTCTCGCCGTCCTTCTGGATATTTCCATAGTGTCCCAACACATAAGTTTCCTCCGTACGGTTTCCCTTTTTCTCCACACCCGACGACTGATTGTAGAAACGGTCTTTCTTGGCGGGTACCATCAGGGTGAGCAGCGCATCAATCAGCGTACTCTTTCCGGAGGCATTGGCACCGGTAAGCAGGGCATTGTTTCCCTCGGGTGCCATTCTGAATATCTTTTCGTGAAACGTTCCCCAGTTGTAGATTTCCATATACTGCAACCGGAAACCCGACATTTCGGAACGTGTATTAAACAGACTCAACATACTTTTCCAATTCTTGCTTAAATTCCAACAGCTGATCCAAAGTCACTTTCTCCTTGATGATGCGGTGTATCTGATAAGAAACCCGGTTTTCGTTGCGCTTCTCCACCAGGAAACCCAACTGCACGATGCGGGCAATATAGGCATCCAGCTCGTTGAGCAGGCGCACCCGGTTGAACTTCTCGGGCAGGAATAGTTCCACCCGCTCCTTGATGTCATCGGCCGTGAGATAACACTCTGTGGCATAAAGCTCATCCAGATTATTGTCAAAATCTTCCAGAACCTGACGCAGAATCACCAGAATCACGGAAATCTCAAATCCCAGCTGCTTACGGGGAACCAGTCCCACGGTATTGCCTTCCTCGTCCGTAGTCTGACGGATATAGGCAAAACCTTCCTCACGTTTCACAATCAGTTCGATACCGATCTGCATCAGGTATTTCTGAATCTCGGTCTGATAGTGCAACACATCCTCCCAGACGCGGTCTGAGGCATTTACGATTCCTTTCAGCAGGCAGACAACAGCTCTTGCATAAGGCGCTCTTTTATTCTCCATCATAGTTTATCTGACAATAATTATTTCGGGTACTCGGATCATTTTGTTCTCGGCGGTGTTGAACGGCACATCCACCGTCTTTTCGGTATGCACATGGTATCGGAACTCCGACAGCAGACCGATGTAGCCGAACAGCTCGGCCAGTCCTTTTTCCAGTCCGCCGTTGCGCTCGATCACTTCGGCCAGCGACACCTGTTTCTTGCGTTTCAAAGCCGTAAGGACGCGCTGTTTCAGAATGCCGCGGTCCACCGTATGCGTGGCAAAGAGGGCGTCGGCATAGTCGGCCTGTGTGATATCGGAAGCCGCCACCTCAAGCACCTGCCGGTACACCACTTCGGTGTTACGCTCCAGAGTGAGCTTGCGCTCCGCAGGCATCCTGATTTCGGGAAACATCTCCACGGACAGGGAAACCTCGGGCTTGCAGTTCTTCTGGGCCAGTTCCAGCAGAGTGGCCTGAATATCCTGAATCAGTTTGCGGGCAGCCACCTGTTTCGGCGCTTCCTGCTCGCAGATGATCTTGCTCAGTTTCTCGGCCATCTTGTCATTGGCCTGATATACTTTCTTTCCGGCGGCATAGAGATACTGCTTCATGTTGCGCAGGAACTGGTCACGCTCCTGAATGCTTTTATGGTCGAGCGTTTCAAAGAGTCCGCTCACCAGTTCGTCCCACTCCTCTTGCAGGGAAGGACTGAGCAGAAAGTCCCAAAAAGCATAGAAGCTACGTCCCTGCGGACTGTTCTGCAAATCTTCCAGAGCATCGAACGTGAATCCCAGAATGTCCCCTTTGGTATATCCTCCCTCAGCATGCTTCTGATAGATGCTCTTGGTGATATTCTTGAAGTTCTCCTCCACCTCCTTGAAGTCGGAAAGCAGGTCTTTGGCCGACTGGGTGATCTGCCGGAAGCGCGGACGAATCTGATATTCCTCAAACACCCGGGCATCTCCTCCGGCGCGGATGGTCTGTATCTCGTGTTCTATCTCCTGCTTTCGGGCCTCGAGAATACGGATACGCTCATCCTTGTCTTCATTGGTAAACTCCACCAGCTCTTTCATCTGGGAGAAAAGATTCATGAACTTGGACTCGGTGCCCACAAAATCCTCCTTCTTCAGACTCAGAAGCCAGTCGAGCGTCTTGCTGGCATACGACGAAAGTTCATAAAACACCTCGCCCGTTTCTTCCTGATAGTTCCGCAAAAATCCCTTGTCGGTCCAGCGCATGATATACTTGCGCGCCTTCTCGTCGTAGGTGTCGAACACCGAAATACCGCTCTCCTCGTCCTGGTCCAGATGCTCCGCACACAGGTAATCGGACAGCTGCACGCAGAGGTGCTCATAGGCCACCGGATCGGGCTTATGATAGAAAGTGCGATACAGAAACAGCAACACCAGCTCCCGGTTGCGCAGACGCAACAGTTCCACACTGGGCGACGTGGAGATGATTTCAGACAAAATACTGTCGTTCAATGCCATGATTTACTTTTTCTCTTCTTGATTATTTACGGGAAAAGAGGCCTGCCGCTGGAGCAGACCTCTTTCTATTCTTTTTCACTCAGACAGCAAACCGCACCGGCGGATCACTGCGGATAAACCAACTGTTCGTCGGTGATGACCTCCAGCACCTCGGTCAGATACTTGTTGGCTTCCCAACGGGCCATAGGCAGATCCTGCAACAGATAGTTGCCACAGTCCTTTGCCGTAGCTCCCGGAATCTCCCCTTTATAGTCTGCAATGAAGCGGAAGGTTTCCAGCATCAGTCCCAGAATATCCTTCGACTCCAAATCACCTTTCACCAACAGATAATTGCCGGTAAGACATCCCATCGGGCCCCAATATACAATACGGTCGGCCCAGGTTGGGTGATTACGTAAGAAAGTTGCCGCTAAATGTTCAATAGTGTGGATGGCACCCTGTCCTAACGCCGGTTCGCGGTTAGGGTTCTTCATGCGGATATCAAATGTGGTAATCACCTCATCGCCCACATAATCCTTGCGGGACACGTAGATGCCACGCTGCAGGTGCAAATGGTCTATCGTAAAACTTGGAATTTTCTTCATCGTCGTTCTGATTATTTGGTTAATGTATTCGGCAGAGCATTCAGGAAGCTTTGGGTCACGCCAAAAGAACGGTTGGCCATCTCGCCCCAGAAATTCTCATACTGCTCCACATGATCCTTCACTCCCGGCGTATCGCTGATGATGCGGAAACTCAGGAAAGGCACTCCATACAAATGGCATACCTGGGCAATGGAAGCCGACTCCATATCCACGGCCAGTCCTTCGGGGAAGTTTGACTTGATCTTGTCCAGCTCCGCACGGTCGGTAATGAACTGGTCGCCACAACAGATCAGTCCGTCATGAATGCGTGTCGGCGTGTCCAGATTCAACGCACACTGCAACAGGGTTTCGTTGGCTGTAAAGCGCGCCGGCATGCCCTGGATCTGTCCCAGCACATTACCCATGCCGCACCACACGTCGTGATAGACAATTTCGCGGCTCACCACCACATCCATCACTCCTACCTGCACATCAATGCCTCCGGCCACACCGGTGCTGATCATCGCATCGGGCGCAAAGGTATGAATCAGTTCAATGGCTCCCGCGGCAGCGTTCACCTTACCGATGCCACACTGCAACAGAATAATCTCATTTCCGCCGGCCTCACCGCTGATACAGGTAAAAGGTCCGGCCTTGCTTTCCGCCTTGTTATTCAGATTTTTGGCCAACTGCTCAAACTCTGAGCTCATGGCCGTCATGATTCCTATCTTCATCTTCTATTTATTTAGGTGTAAAATTACGATAAAAATGAGGGAATGCAGATACGCCCCACCCTATTTTATACTTTATTAAGGCTTTGCAAAATCGTTAACTGACATTCCAACTGGAATACTATGCTGATGGTATTTCTGTGCCTTGCCGTAAGTACTGAACATTCAGCGTGGCGCCGAAGAAACTGTGTAAGGATATGCAACAAGACAAAAAACAAGCTGATTGCTGAAAAATGTATTGTCATAAAACCGTTACGACAATAATATTATAAAAACTCTCTTATATATAACAATAAAAATATGCATTAATTTTTTATTTTTCATTTTTTATATCAAACAAATTAATTATATTCGCATATAACAAATAATACATTCTATTGTTATGATATATATTAGTCAATAGAATCTTAAATACAACTTATTGTTTTTCAATCAATTAAGTTTATAAAATATAAATTCATCCTAAATAAAGCAGAAATAATGCATAGATAAAATAAAACAAATATTACAGGGAAATTAATTTCTGAATTATATAAATATATAATATAGATAAGAACTAACTAAAATCTTTTTAATATCAGGAAAATATGAAAATCCTTATCTCAACCATCAGATTTATCTTCCTATCACAGGAGAATACCTTCAGGCAGACGGCAAAGGACGGTGTAGCCGTTTACGGCAAGAATTTACATTCATGTAGAAGAAGACATTCTTTACACGCCCATGCATTAAAATCTCATTATTCCTTTATTATGAAATTTATTAAGATATCATTAGTCCTCATTTCAATTTCCCTGCATGCTGTCGCTCAGAAAGCTCCCGCAAACCTCAACGGTACAATTGTGGACGCTTTCACTCGCCAGGCCATCAAAGGTGAAGTGATATGCTCGTTACTCCGCCCGGACAGTACAGCAATAATGACCACTAAAAGTTACGAACATACGGACCAGGGAAATGGCAAAATCCGCACGTGTTTTAAGTTCGAGGTGCCGGAACAGGCTAATAGACATGTCCTTGTGAAACTGGAAGCCAAAGGATATGGAACCGTGTACAAAACTGCAAAATTGGCGTGGAAATCAAAGCCGGTTGAAGTATCTCTTTGGAATGTACCCATGCGACGTGCCTCACTGTCAACGCTTGATAAACAGTTGAACGGAATTACCGTGACAGCAACTAAGGTGAAATTTTACACAAAAGGCGACACACTAGTATACAATGCCGATGCCTTCCAGTTGCAGGAAGGCTCAATGCTCGATGCACTGATAGCGCGGTTACCTGGTGCGGAACTGAAACCCGATGGGCGTATCATGGTGAACGGAAAATTCGTGGAGAGTCTTCTGCTCAACGGGCGCGACTTCTTCAAGGGCGACAATACCGTGCTGCTCGACAACCTGCCCGCCTATACGGTGCAGCAAGTACAGGTGTACACGAAAGAGAGCAAAACAAGCAAGTTGCTGGGACATAAGGTAGACGACGGGCAGTATGTAATGGATGTGAAACTGAAAAGGCAATACTCCATCGGCTGGCTGGCCAACGCAGAGGGCGGCTATGGTACAGAAGACCGCTATCTGGGCCGCCTGTTTGCCTTGCGTTACACACCTCAGTCTCACCTGTCCTTCTTTGGCAATCTCAACAATGTGAACGACCGCCGCAAACCCGACGGGAATGGTGGATGGGGTGATTTCGACGTGTCGGGCGGACTGACTTCCACAAAACGCGGCGGTGTGGACTATTCCATATATGACAAGCGAGAACGCTTTCAACTGTCCGGCAACGCAGGCATCACCTACACGGATAATGAAAACACATGGGCCGGCAACTCCAGCGACTTTCTTCCCGGCGGTGACGTTTACAATGTGACTTCAAATCGCACAAACAGCAGCAATCTCTCCATAAACACACAACATGACTTTAATTTCCACTTTTGGGAGAATAAGTATTCGTTTAGCCTGTCCCCAAGTTTCAACTACCAGAAGAGCGATTACAACTACAACTTCCTGAACGGTACGTTCGGCGTGCGTCCTGTCGAAGACTACGCAGCCGTGCTCGACAGTCTGTACTCACCAGACTGGACCACCACCATGCGCCACCTCATCCGCCGCAATGAAGAACAGGCTGTAGGCAACAGCCGTGCAACAAACGCGGCTCTGTCCTTTTGGAGCTTCTTCAAGATTCCTTTTTCGGAAAACGGTGTATCAGTGGACGGAAACCTTTCCTTCAACGACAGACAGCAGGATAATTTCAACCATTTTCTGTATAACTACTACGAGGATGATGTCTTGCAGACCGACTGGCGCAACCGCTACAACCAGTCACCCCAGCGTGACTTCGGGGCACAGGTGCGCCTGAAATACTTTTGGCATTGGAACCAGAAAACCATGTTTACCCCCAGTTACGCCTTTAATTACAACTATAATTCAGGCGACCGCATGCACTACCGCCTTGACGTGCTTGACGAAAGCACGGACCAGCCACTCGGTTGGCTACCTTCGGAGGCCGCTATGCTGATGCAGGCACTCGACTCGGACAACAGTTATGAGGGATTGCTGCGCCGCTATCGCCATAACCTGACACTCAACTGGCAGTGGCAACACTACAACACAAATCCGCAAGGCGTTCGTATGTCCGGATGGTACGTACAGTTCGAGCCAACTGTCATTTTAGAGGATAACCGCTTCCGCTTCACAGACTTTGTCGGAGGAAAGCACGAGCAACAAATTCACAAAACCTACGTACTGCCGCAAGCCCGTTTCGACCTGAAACGCAACACGCAGGAGTACCGTCATGAACTAAAATTCACGGCCAGCCTCAACAGTAGTTCGCCCTCCATGACGAATCTGGTTAACAAGACCTTTGCAGCCGACCCGCTGAACGTAACATTGGGCAACCCCGACCTGAAGCAGCGCACCGACATCGACCTCTCTTTCAACTACAAATCTGACCGCTGGATGCGGGGCAAGGAACGAATACTGTACGGCAATGCCGGATGGCACTATGCGGCAAACGCCATCTCAATCAGTTACATATACGACAAGCAGACGGGTGTGACCACCAGCCGCCCCGTCAATGTGGACGGTAACTGGAATGCCTGGATGAATGTGGGTTATACCACTCCTCTGGACAAACTGCGCCGCTTGACACTCACCACTACCACTGCGGCCAATTATTACCACACCGTTGACTTCTCCGGCAGCAATCCGGAAGATGTTCCTCTCCGCAACACGACGAAAACCGCGGTGCTCAGCGAAGAACTTCGACTGAACTACCGCTACAAAAAAGTAAATGTGGGCGTGAAGGGAAACGCAGCATGGAACCATGCCACCGCAAACCGCAACGACTTTGCCAATGCCAACACCTGGAACATCCACTACGGAGCCAATGCAACCATCGACCTGCCGTGGGCGTTCCAACTCTCAACCGAACTGACCATGTTCACACGTAGAGGGTATGAATCGGCCACGATGAACCGAGACGACCTTGTGTGGAACGCAAGACTTTCAAAGGCTTTCCTGAAGAACCGACTTACCCTGATGCTCGACGCTTGGGACATTTTAGGAAACCTGTCCAATGTCAATGCAGGAATCAACAGCAGACGCCGCTGGGAATACTATACCAATGTGATTCCACGCTATGTCATGCTGCGCCTTGTATATCGATTTGACAAGCAACCTAAGAATCAGAACAAGTGAACATTGTCGCAGACAAACGCCCCAATATAAATGCATTAGAATGTATGACAAGAAAAACTAATTTCTGAAGATGCAAGCATAAAAAACAGAGTAATTATTACCAGAAAAATATGAAAATCCTTATCACAGCCATCGGATTTATCTTCCTGTCACAGGGAAATGCTTTCAGCCAGACGGCAAAGGACAGCGTGGCCGTTTACGGCAATGTTCAGGACAGCTTTACCTATGAAACTCTGAAAGGAGTACATGTAGAGATCATGCGCCCGGACAGCACCCTGATTTTTGAATTCCAGACCGATCCCGTATACGGATATGGAGGATATTATCATAATATAGACCAAATAGGCTATCTGTACATACCGCGCACAAGCTGCATCTTCCGGTTCTCCAAAGAAGGCTATCTTACCAAAACGGTAAATCTCAACAAAAAAGATATCGGGCGCCGGGAGAAACGCATCTTTCTTGGCGAAATTCTCCTGAAGAAAAAACCTAAATCCCTTGAAAAGGAATTAGGTGGAGTTACCATAACGGCTTCAAAAATCAAGATGGTTGTCAAGGGAGATACTTTGGAATATAATGCTGATGCCTTCCAGCTGGCAGAAGGTTCCATGCTCGACGGACTGATAAAAAGCCTACCCGGCTTTGAACTGCGCAGCGGACAGATCCGTGTGAATGGTGAGTACGTAAGCAGTCTGCTGGTAAACGGCGAGGATTTCTTCCGCGGAGATCCGCGCGTGGCGCTCGAAAACCTGCCGTCTTATATGGTAGACAAGGTAAAGGTGTATCATAAGGAGCACGAATACAGTTATATCACCAAGGAAAAAGACAAGAACGAACTGCCCTTGGTGGTGGATGTAAGACTGAAACGCCAGTATGCCATCGGATGGGTGGCCAACGCCACAGCGGGTTATGGCTTGGAGGACCGCTATATGGCAAGGCTTTTCGCCCTGCGCTTCACAGACAATTCGCGCCTGGCCATCTTCGGAAACGCCAACAATACCAACGACACACGCGAACCCGGAGTGACCGGCGACTGGAACACGCAAGGCGTGGCTTCCGGGCGCACGGAGATGCAAACCGGCGGCTTCGAGGCTCTTTTCAAAGACAAAAAAGGGGTGTGGAAATATACGGGAAACGCCAAAGTGACTCACAGAAAGACGGACGACCGCAGCATTACCTCCATAGAATCCTTCCAACCTGGATTGAGCGGAAGCACCTTCTCGCGCTTGCGTAATGAAAACCAAGGACGAAATCTGGATATACGGACCACTCATCAGTACACTTATAAGAAAGCGCACGCTCACCTGACACTGAATGGCAATGCGGCTTATTCAAAAAACCGCAACCAGAGTAACCGCCTAGGCGCAGAGTTTTCGGCCGACCCGAAAGATGCCTATCGGGGCGCTTCGCTGGACAGCATCTTCTTTGGATCGAGCGAACAGCTTGCCGCCCTGCTCATCCACAAGCAGCAGGAAGAATGGAAAGAGAAGGCCGACAACTGGAACGGTACGGTCAGCATGAACAGTTTTATAGAGATTCCACATACCCCCGACTACATCAACCTCTCGGCCGACGTGCATGTGGACAAGCGCGAGGCGACCTCTTTCTCCGACTATCTCCTTTCCTATAATCCAGCGTTGGCAACGGCGGCAGACGACTATCGCCTGCGGTACACCACCTCTCCGTCTTTTTCCCTCGACGCCAATATGGACATCCGTTACAATTTCCGCCCGGACTGGGGAACCATAGAACCCTTCTATAATTTTAAAGAGAGTTACCGGGATGCCGACCTGTCGCTCTACCGTCTGGACCGTCTGGGCGAAGAGGTTCCGGATTTTGGCAATCTCCCTTCGAGCACGGCCGCACTGATGGGCTGTCTTGATGCGCCCAATTCCTACACTTCAAGAATGAACACGCAGAAACACCGAACCGGAGCCAGTCTGCTGGTTTGGCTTCCCGGAAAATTACCCAGCCACAGAATCAAAATCACTCCGGAAGTGGAATGGAACATCGATCATCTGGTCTATCACCGCGATCTACTGCACGAGAAACCGCACAGAAGCAAAGCCATCTTCATGCCTTCCGCTTCCTGGGGATTTGAGAACTGTTATATCAATTACAAGCTGACCTCCGCTTACCCGGATCTTCTCAGCCTGATTGACTATACGGACAACGCGGACCCACTGAACATCTATCAGGGCAACCCGAATCTGAAACGGAGCACCAGACATACCGTGGACTTTACACGTACGTTTTCCAATTACCAAACAGGATGGCACCTCTTTCTGAAAGGCGAATGGAACGTGATACGGAACGCCATCGCTCATGCCATGGACTACGATGCAATCACGGGTGTGCGTACGTATTCCCCTCGCAACGTAAACGGAAACTGGGGGACCGCATTCTCTGTGGACTATCAGCAACCGCTCGACCAGAAGAAACGTTTTGTCCTTGTTTCCGTTACGGATGCCAACTACCACAACAGTGTGGACTATGTGACAGAACGAAGCAGTGTGCGCAACCTCAACCTTGGCGAAAGCCTGCGCCTGAACACAAGGATCAAACAATATATATTCGATCTGGATGTAGCGGTAAAATACCTTCATGCCACATCTCCTCGTGCAAACTTTGAGGAGATCAACAGTTTTGACTTCAAATACAGTGCCTCAGCACAGGTACCCCTACCAGCCGGCATCACCTTCAATGCGGACCTCACGCTCTATCATCGTACGGGCTACACGGATCCAAGCCTCAACGATTGCCGTTTTATCGCCAACGCCCGGCTCTCAAAGAGTTTCCTCAAAGGCAAACTCGGACTGACGCTCGATGCTTTCGACATATTCCATGGGCTGAGCAACGTGACCAAGGTGATCAATGCCCAAGGAGTTACGGAGACATGGTACAACTCACTACCATCGTATGCCATGCTGCAGGTAGTCTACAAGTTCAGCAAGCAACCAAAGAAAAAATAGTAATAATTCTATTCTAGAAACTATCTTTCTGTAAAAGGACCAGAGAATTCTCCCAAAAAAGGGAATCACTCTGGTCTTTTTCTTTATTCTCAATACCAAACATTAAAGTTATACTGAATGGAGTTCTTGTCACAGAAAGCCATAAAATTTTCGATAAACTTCTGATATCCGACCCGAAATCCACATTCTTTCTTGAGCCTTTTTATCAGGGAAAGAGAATCGTACACTCCCAATAACCGGCACATTTGTCGGACACCGACCAAACTTACCGAATAATCCATCCTCACAATGCCATTCTTTTCATTGTAATCCCATGACTGAAAATCGTAACGCCACAAAGTCAGACCTTCCAGATAAATATACATCCCGACGCGACAAAATGGTTTTCCGTCTTTATCCAACTTATAGAACGTCCGTTTACAATCTTTCAGAATAAAAGTCTGCTCCTGCTCCATATCCAAAATATTTTATCAATTAAACAAATACATCAGTAAAATAAAAAGATGATGTAATGATAAAAAAATATCACGGAATTAGTGTTTTTTTATAAGAAAAGATGATAAAAAACATTTCTTAGTGATAACCAGTACAATCTGCACTTGAAAATTGCATAAAAATTAATATTTTACTTTCATTGAATATTCAAAATTACTATTCTCAAAAAAATAACTATATTGCCAACAAACATAAAGACAATTCATTAATAAGTATTATATTAACTTCTCAAATAATATTCTATTTGATAGATTAAAGATGGGGCTTCAACTATAAATAGCAAAATCGTCTCAGAATATCCTTCAAATCATTTTACAATTAAAAAGAATTACACATTTTTCATGTAAAAATAAAAAAATTAGCAAAACATTATTAACCGTCAAATATTTTTATATTTTTGCAATTGAATAGAGTTATCTCTTTCCAAAACATACCAGTAAAAAGAAGTGTTATGTCTTCTTGTATGCGATAAGCGTAGGAAACCTTGATCACACGAATAAAAAATAGCATAAAGAACCTAACGTATAAAACGTGAAACATCATTCTCGTATCCTCACTGACAGGAAACCCTACAATCAAGCATGAAAATACGGCATACAGTTCCACGCTTGAACCGAATAAAACTCTATACATATTTAATTATCAACTTTATATAGTTACAATACCCGCAAATTGATACCATAAAGTTCCCGCAGTTTATACTCTGATAAAATTGCTACTCGGCTCTAGATAATATAAAAGCAGCCCCAAAAGCGTGATCTTCATGGGCTGCTTTATGGAAGTAGATACTATTTAATTTTTGTGCCGTCCTTGAATGCCTTGCCGACTATTTTCCCCAGCATACGATAGGAATGAGAAGTTGAATCATATGAAATTGGTTGTAACTTATCCAAATCCACCTTGCCTTGCCCATCCAAAACCGTATCATCTGCCAGCACATTGACAACCTCTCCTACAATGTGCATTTCACCCAATGCTTCCTGCATTTCAATGACATTGCATTCGAGTATCAGTGGATATTTCTCAATGATTGGGGCATTCACAAATCTGCTATGGCTAACTTGTATTCCTGCCTTCTCAATTTTATTTTCCTTATGTCCAGACACAACTCCGAAATAGTCGGACAAGACCAACGTATCAATGGTTGCGATGCTTAAGGTAAACGCTTTAGTATGTTTCAGATTCTCGGTAGTCTTGTGATTCAGCGATAGATTCAATGCGACATGATGATAGCCGCATTGACCTCCCCAAGCGACATTCATGGCATTGGGCGTTCCTTGTTCATCGTAAGTTGCCACGATCAGTACGGGTAGCGGAGCAACTACGGGTGTAGTTCCTAAAGTTTTCTTCATAGCATTACCTCCATCCCATGAACATACGTGCAGTTTCCGCATCGTGATGGTTGAAAAAAAAACTTTTGCCCGTGTCGAGCGTGGCGATAGTCGTCATATCCCCATCCGAAAGTGAAAAATCGAAAATGTCAATGTTCTGCCGCATACGCTCTACGTGAGTAGATTTGGGAATGATGATGACACCGCGCTGAATGAGCCAACGCAAGGCGACCTGTGCCACCGATTTGCCGTACTTATGTCCTATATCGGCCAGTATCGGGTTCGTAAAGAAACCGTTGCGCCCCTCCGCGAAAGGCCCCCATGACATGATGCGCGTACCGGACTCCTCCATAATCCGCTGCGCCTCGACCTGTTGGTTGAAGACATGGGTCTCGACCTGATTTACAGCCGGGACGATTTCCATATTGCTGGCAATGTCGATGAAGTGATCCGGGTAGAAATTGCTTACGCCGATAGCATGGAGTTTGCCTTCCTTGTAGGCATCCTCCAAGGCCCTATATGCACCGTAACGGTCGCAGAAAGGCTGATGCAGTAGCATCAGGTCGATGTAATCCGTCTGAAGTCGGCGAAGACTTTCGTCGATTGACGCTTTAGCCTTTTCGTACCCATAGTTGGAAATCCAGATTTTCGACACGAGGAAAATCTCCTTGCGGTCGATACCGCTTTTACGCACAGCATTGCCTACACCTTCTTCGTTGTGATAGGCTTGTGCCGTATCAATCATACGATAACCCACGCTGAGGGCATCACTTACACAACGCTCGCACTCGGCGGGCGAAACCTGATAGACACCGTAGCCCATCTGGGGCATTTCGATGCCGTTGTTTAATTTTACCGTATTCATTGTTTGATCCATTTTTTGATTTCTTCTGATTTGGCAGGCAACCGAAGGCCTTTTCTGATTTTCAAAGAAGGATAACCTTTTTTCAAGGTAGCATCGGCTTCTGACATCGGGCTTTCGTAAGATGTACAGAATGGGAAAATCACCTTGTCCTTCAATTGTTCACCATAATTGTCAAGGAAAGTGCGTATCACTGCCGGTTCTTCATGCCACCAGATAGGGAAACCGACAAATAACGTATCAACCTTTGTAAAATCGATGTCAATCGGTTTAATTGCCGGACGGAGCGACTTGTTGAGGTGTTCCTGTGTACAACGGGACTGCTTGTTTACCCAATTGACATCTTCCGATGAATAAGGCTGCTCCGGAAGAAGTCTTATCATTTTGGCTCCTGTTACTTCTGCAACCTGCTTGGCCGCCAGTTCTGTATTGCCGGAATGTGTAAAATATACGATTACCGATTTCATGTCATTATCATTTTTCGTTTGAGCATGAGCTGTAGTAGTGCATGATACTGATATAAGCGATGTCATCGCAAGAATAATTTTAAGAATATTCATAATTGTCCACCTATTTGATTATACCTATTTCTTTGAGCCATGATGAGATGTTCTGCTCATTGATTCTTCCGCTTGTCAGTCCCTCCCCGGCCAGATGTTCGGCATCAGGAGTGAGTTCAACTATACGTGCCAGCGTCTCGTCACGATAAGTGGAAGCATACGTGCAGAACGGCACAACGATCTTTCCTTTGAAATCGTAACTTTCAGTAAAAGTACAAATAATCATCGGCGTGGTCCACCACCATACAGGACAACCAATGAATACCGTATCATAGTCATCCCAGTTTTCCACTTCTTTGGCTATGGCAGGTCTGGCATTACTGTTCTTTTCTTCCAGCGCCACTTCGGTACATTCAGTGTAATCAGTAGGGTAAGGTACCTCCGGTTCAATTCGGAACAGATCGGCTCCTGTCTGACTGACAATCTCCTGAGCCATACGCTGTGTCGTGCCGCCCCAGCTGAAATAGGCAACCAGTATCTTGGTCTCCCCACTTGGAGAATCCGGATCCTCTCCGGGCTCTTCTGGCTCTCCAGGCTCTTCCGGATTCTCTGGGGTTTCTATCCCCGGTGTTCCAGGCTCATTACTTTCATCGGGAGAACAAGCCCCGAATGCAATGACGGCTACGGCCATCATCAGATAAAACATACATTTTCTCATTTCTTGTTATTTTATAGTTGTTGAATATTCCCGGATTGATTCAAGCGCAAAGTTAGAGGCCACAGCCAGAACTTGAGGAACAAAAAACACGGTTTGGATTACCATTTTTTCGGAAATTGACATTACTCCTCAATTGCCTAATTATGAAATGGATGCAAAAACCGAAATAAGTGCAGTTCCAACCGAAATTCTTATAAAGTCAACCCAAGAGGATCTCTCTACCTTTGCAATGTCTGATAAAGACAGCATATTAAATTAACAATCATAGACAGATAAAAATGAGAAAGAGAATCATGACACTACTTATGGTGCTTGCTTCGATGATGGTCAGCACCACTTATGCGCAGGAGATCTACAAAACTGTCGCCGATGTACCGATGGTACAATTGAACAACGGAATCCTGATGCCTCAATTCGGACTTGGAACATTTCTCCAGCCCTCCGATTCGGTATGCGAACAATCGTGTCTCACGGCCTTGAAAGCCGGTTACCGTCATATTGATACGGCGCATGCATACAATGACGAGGCTGGTGTGGGACGTGCAGTCAAGAAGAGTGGAATTCCTCGTGAGGAAATTTGGATCACCAGCAAACTCTGGCCAACCGAATACGGTGAAGGCAAGACCATGGAGGCTATTGATAAGATGTTGAAACGCATGCAGCTGGATTATATAGACCTGCTCTATGTACATCAGCCTGTCGGCGATTTCGTGGGTGCATGGCGGGATATGGAGAAAGCCGTTGCAATGGGCAAGGTACGTGCGTTGGGAATCAGCAATTTCGACGCGAGCGACGAGGTGTTCAACAAGATCATGAGCGAATCGCGCGTGAAGCCGGCTGTGCTTCAGATCGAATGCCACCCTTATGCACAGCGACTGGCCATGCGCGAAAAGGTCAAGCCTTACGGTATTCAGGTTGAATGCTGGTTTCCGCTGGGCGGGGCAATGAGCAACGGGGCACTGCTCCGAGATCCGGTCATCTGCTCAATTGCCGAAGCGCACGGCAAAACACCTGCACAAATCATTCTCCGCTGGCATATCCAGGAGGGATTTTCCGTTATTCCGGGAGCGTCGAATCCCGATTACATCCGGGAAAATATCCGGATTTTCGACTTCGAACTGACAGACGAGGAAATGGCCCGAATCCGTTTACTCAACCAAGAAAAGCGTTTCTTCAACATGTCACTTGAAGAGAAGGAACGTGTATATCTCAACACCCCAATGAAAGATTAAATAAAACGATATGATGAACTACAAAGTATTGGGTCTAAGCGGGCTCCGCGTTTCCCCGATAGGTTTGGGCTGCATGGGCATGAGCCATGCTTATGGTGCTCCCGCAGACAGACGGCAGATGACGGGACTTCTGGCCGATGCTGTTGACATGGGATATACCTTTTTCGATACGGCGGAGGTCTATGGAACCCCCAACCGTCCGCATGATAACGAAGAACTGTTGGGCGAGGCATTGAGACCCTTTCGGGACCGGGTGGTCATCGCCACGAAATTCGGACTGACCTTCGACTCACCGGAAGCCGCGGGCCCCCATGCCATCATAACGGACTCGCATCCAACTGCAATCCGCCACTCGGTTGAAGGATCGCTCCGCCGCCTGCACACAGACTATATCGACCTCTACTACCAGCACCGCATTGATCCGGATGTCGAGCCTGAGACGGTGGCCGACGTTATGTCTGACCTGATCCGTGAAGGGAAGATCCTTCACTGGGGAATTTCTGAAGCCACGGAGGAGTACCTGCGCCGTGCCCACAGGGTCTGTCCGGTTACGGCCGTACAGAACCGTTATTCGATGATGGCCCGGTGGCACGAGTCCCTGTTTCCGACGCTTGAGGAGCTGGGTGTCGGTTTCGTGGCTTTCTCCCCGCTGGCCAACGGCTTGCTGACCGATTGTTATACGGCGGATACGACATTCGACCCAGCAACCGATTACAGGGCATCGATGCCTCAGTTCCGCAGGGAGAGTTTCGATCAGAACCGTCCGCTCCTTGCGCTTGTCGGAGCTCTGGCGGAAGAGCATCATGCAACCCCGTCGCAAATCGCACTGGCGTGGATGATGAACAAAAGACCGTGGATCGTCCCTATTCCGGGGACACGGCATCTGTGCCGACTGAAAGAGAACATCGGGGCGGCCGATATCCGACTGTCTGCAGGGCAGGTACAGGCTATTGATGATGCCCTTGCGACGATACCGATGAGCGAAGTATTCGGAGGTTCACCCTTAAAGAAAAAGATATGAAACCGAGAATAATATGCCATATCATGAGCTCCGTCGACGGACGGCTGCTCAACGACCGATGGACACCGCCATTCGACGGTACACCGGCCTCGAAACCATTGGAGGTTTATGCAGCCCTTGGCCGTGAACTGAACACGGACGCGTGGATGTTCGGTAAAAATACACTCCGTGCCGTGTTCCCTTATAAATGGGGCGTGAACGGACATACCGTGCAGCCGGACTTTCCTTCTGTATTTGTCGGCGAACGATGCTCGCGGCGGATGTTCATCATCGCCGATCCGGAGGCCGACATCTACTTTACCTCCCCAGTCATCAGGGGCGACAACATCCTTGTCATCCTGGGACGGAATGCGACAGAGGAATACCTTGCCCACCTGCGTGAAAGGCAGATATCCTATGTCCTTGTCAGCGATGCGACCGATCTTCGTGCCGGATTTGAAGCTGTCGGACGTGAGTTCGGAATCCGCTCCGTCTCGGTACAGGGAGGCGGAATTCTTAACGGAGCGTTGCTGGCTGAAGGTCTGATCGACGAATTGAGTCTTGTAGTCTATCCCGGTATCGACGGGCTTTCCGGAGTTCCCTCCATCTTCGAGTATACAGGCGGGATAACCGAATATCCAGCGCAAGGACAACGTCTGCAACTGCTCTCCGCTTCGCAGCGTGAACATGGAGTCATGTGGATCCAATACAAATTTCATAAGGACTATCGCAAATGAAAAAGATAATGATGCAATTACTGCTTTGTTGCCTGTGTATGTCCTCCTGTTCTGACATCGAAGGGGACCGGCCCGTTTTGCCGCCGGATCAGGATGGCACTGAAAAGCCAGACACATCCCAGGACTATACAGAACTAATAAGCAAGACAGCTTCTGTCCCTGTTATTTACGGACAGGAGACTGAACACCGTGGTGAAGTGGTGCGTATCGACTATAATACACGCGATTATGCCGAAGGGACAGGAAGGACACGTACCAATACGGCTTATGTCTATCTGCCTTATAGGTACGGAGAAAATATCAATCAACGTTACAATGTGCTGTATTTGGTCCATGGACACTACGCTACGGCAGCTACAACATTCGAAGCCGAAGACGGACTGGTGCGGAAACTGCTCGACCACATGACGGGAAACGGGGATATGGCCCCGACCATCGTCGTTTCACCGAGTTACAACTACGGAGAGCCGACACCGAACTACGTGGATGCCGACCCATATTGCGAAGCACTGCCGCAGGAACTCGTAAACGACCTTATCCCTCTTGTCGAGAGCCGTTACCGGACATACGCCGAAAGTACGGATGCCGCAGGATTGGAAGCCTCACGTGAACATCGGGCCATCGGCGGTTTCTCGATGGGCGCCGTAACGACGTGGTATGCTCTTGAACACACGCTCGCTTATTTCAAATACTTTATGCCTGTCAGCGCCGACTGCTGGTCGTTGGGTGCGTTTGCCGGAATGAATCGTCCGATGGAAACCGCGGAATATCTTGCCGACATCGTCCGCCAATCCCCATACGCAGATACAGGTTTCTACATTTGGGCAGCAAGTGGCACGGAAGATTCCGCCTACAGAGAGACATTGGTACAAATTGAGGCTATGTCACAACTCACGGACGTCTTCAGGCTTTCCAACCTTAGTTTCCACGAAAAGGACGGCGCCCGGCATGAGTTCCGGCCAATGGCGGAATATCTCTATAATGCGCTGCCTTTTTTCTTCCCGAACGGACAAAACGGAAATATGGATACTTACGGGCATTTGACTATTTCGAATACAGTGAAGGATGTTGTGGAACATGAAGCTTTCAACGGATACGGGCAGTTCATTCTGCCTGCCGAGCGGATTTATGATGGCGGAATGCGACTTGCCGACGTGGCACGTCTGTTGCCCTATCACAACTACGTGACGGGCGAAGAGGCCGTGGAGACCATCAACACGATGATCGACCATGTGCATGCGGGCAACAGACTCTTCTACGACATCTACTCCGATTCCGACAAGCAGGCGGATCCGCGCAAGAACAATACGGGACTGTTCTTTTTCCGGGGAGAGCCGAGCCGTCCGTTTGCCATTGTCTGCCCCGGAGGTGGCTTTTCCTATGTCGGGGCCATCCATGAGGGATTCCCGCTGGCCATCGCATTGAGTAAAATGGGTTACAACGCTTTCTCGATCCAATACCGTACAGGTGGTGCCCAGGTAGCCTGCGAAGATCTTGCACAGGCCATTGACTTCATCATTCGTCATGCTGACGAGTTGCAGGTGGCGACCGGGGACTATTCACTCTGGGGCGGCTCGGCAGGGGCGCGTATGGCAGCCTACCTCGGCTCATACGGCACACAGGGATTCATCGGAATTGAGCATGCCCGACCGGCAGCTGTCATCATGGGCTATACCAGCCACAGCGACTATACCGCTGACGATCCGCCGACATACGCCCTAATCGGGGACAACGATGCCATTGCCAGCGCTTCCGTCATGCAGCAGCGCGTGAATAATCTTCAGGCACTCGGCATCGATGCCGAGTGCCACCTGTACCCCAACCTGCGTCATGGTTTCGGATTGGGAACCGGTACAAGTGCCGAAGGTTGGGAAAAAGAGGCCGTCAGGTTTTGGGAGAGACACATCTCCCGCAAAAATTGAATTTCTTACCGACAATAGTGTAAAATGGGTAGTTGGCATCCATACTACCTTTGCAATGTCATTCAAGAAACAATAAATATTTAAAGATGAACAAGATAGTAACAATCGTATGGTGTGCAGCGATGGCCGTATGCAATACAATTAACGCACAGGAGATCATGAAAGAGAACAAATCATTCGCAGAGACCGATATGTCGGCTTTCAGAAGCCATAACGGCAATCCGTGGGGGCTGGTTTATGCCGGCGCCATTACGGAAAACAAAGCAGGAGCAGTAAACATCCATCCCATAACTTACGAATTGAACGGACTGAAAATCGTTGCCAATGTCTATACACCGGCGGATTACGACGGAACAAAAACATTTCCCGCTCTTGTCGTGGCGCACCCCAACGGTGGCGTAAAGGAACAGGTTGCCGGTCTTTACAGCCAACGCATGGCCGAACAGGGTTATATCTGTCTGGCTTTTGATGCTGCCTATCAGGGTGCCAGTGAAGGTGAGCCGCGCAATACGGACAAACCTGCCAACCGTATCGAAGACATTCGCCGGGCGGCCGACATCCTGTTGCAATATCCTGGTGTTGATCCGCAGCGTGTGGGTATCCTTGGTATCTGCGGAGGTGGCGGATATACGCTGAAAACTGCCCAGACCGACAAGCGCTTCAAGGCTGTGGCTACGCTCAGCATGTTCAATTCGGGACTGGTACGCCGCAACGGATTCCTTGATTCTCAAATCGGCCAGGTGCAAGAACGTCTTGCCGATGCCTGTGTCGCCCGTCAGAAAGAGGCCGAAGGCGGTGAGATCGAATACGTGGGAGACATGAGCGGAATGACACCGGACGAGGCTGCAGAACTTCCGTTCGACCTTTACCGTGACGGTTATGAATATTATCTCCAGAGCCATGTGCATCCCAACTCGACATTCTGCTACACGAAGAGCAGTCTTGTGGACCTGATGGCATTCGATGCCAGTGAAGGAATGTATCTTATCAACCAGCCGCTCCTGATGATTGCTGGAAGTATTGCCGACACGTTCTACATGACCGAGCAGTGCTACAGCAAGGCGACAGGAACACAGAACAAGGAGCTGTTCCTGATTCCCGGTGCGACACATATCAGGACCTACTATGTACCGGAGTATGTGGACATGGCGGTGGAAAAACTGACGGAGTTTTTCGGCAATTACCTTTAATCTGCCCGTGGCGCCCATGCCAATCGCAGCGACAATTCCACAGATTGGACTGTCAAGCGATACCGGTATGAGTATGAAGCAATAACTTCGGTAACAAGATTTGATTATGAAGAAAAAAATATTTCCTTACATTGCATTGACGCTGCTTGCCGTTACGACAACGACGGGATGTGACGGGCACTCGGAAAATCCGATGCCCGACAATGCGATCCGTGTCACAACAGCTGAAGTTACGGCGATAACCTCAGAAAACGCCATCTCCGGAGGACAAGTTGCCGGAGAGGTGCAAACAGTAAGCGAGTTCGGTATCTGTTGGGCGACAACAGACAATCCGACCATTTCCGGCAGCCACAATGTCGGGGCAGGCGAAGCAAGTTCGTTCGCCTGTTATGTCACTGGACTTTCTGCAAATACGACCTACTATGTCCGGGCGTACGCCACAACTCCCGAAGGTACGGTTTACGGCCAATCCCGTCGGTTTATAACACTTGCCGGTTCGGACGATGACATGCCTCCTGTCGGCGGGGATGATGGTCAGGACCCGTTGGCCGCTACCATTTATCTGTGGTCGGAAGACAATATGGCAAAGATCACGGACTACACAGGCAGTCAAGGGGCTTACCAGGACCCGCCATCGTTCCGTCCATATATGAATTATTTCCCGGTAGATGAGGGTATGACGATAAAAGGTGCCGTACTCGTATGCGCGGGCGGTGCTTTCCAGTTCCGAAGCGACCGGATGGAAGGTACTCCGGTGGCCCAATGGTTTTCCCGTCATGGTTATCAGGCTTTTGTAGTAAACTACCGTGTACGTCCATACACGATGGAAGAAGGCAGTCTAGACCTTGCCCGGGCCGTCCGTTTTGTCCGTCAGCACGCCGCAGACTATGGAATAGATCCTGATGACATTGCTTCCGTGGGTTTTTCTGCCGGAGGTATTCTCTGCGGTGACGAGGCCCTCCACTTCGATGGTCTGGTAAACGGTACCGCCCTCGCTTCCGACTATCACCCGGATGCGCTTGACGGGGTATCCGCCGATGTCTGTACCATCGGGATGATTTACGCTTTCTATGGAAGGTTGAGTGTCGCTTCGACCGATGTGGAGGAATTCCGCGCGTCTAAGATTCCGCCCACATTCTTTGCCTACGGTACGAGAGACCCGTTCTATCGCCAGTTCCAGGCGTGTGCTGATGCTGTGCGTGAAGCGGGTGTGGAGGTGGAAGAACACGAATATGAAGGTATGCCGCACGGTTTCGGATATACCCATGAGGAATGGATGGTCAGCTTTGACAGCTGGATGAGCAGAATAATGGCCAATAATTAAAAAGAATAGATATGAAAAAGTGGTTTTTAACATTGATATCGCTGCTCTTTGTCAGCGGTCTGATAACGGCATGTTCAGAAAAAGGGCCTGACAACAATGGAGACAACACGGACATTGAGGAGGTTGTTCCGGGAACAAATCATAAGATTCTCATCGCCTATTTTTCCGAGCCGCTTCCTGACGGTATTGATGCCGTGACCTCGGCAAGCCGGGTCATTGTGGACGGAGAACTTTACGGCAGCGTCCAGTATGTGGCTAGCGTAATTCAAGAAGCAACGGGTGGCGATATGATCCGCATACAGACGGCACAGCCTTATCCTGACAACTTCGATGATTTGGCAGCCCGGGCGGACAATGAACGTCAGAACGATATTCATCCGACACTCGCTACTGAGATAGACAATTTTGATGATTACGATGCGATCTTTGTCGGCTATCCGATCTGGTGGTATCAGATGCCTATGGCGATGTATTCTTTCTTTGATAAATTCGATTGTAGTGGTAAGACTCTCATTCCTTTCTCTACGCATGGAGGAAGCGGATGGTCGGGGACATTGGAAGATATCCGGGAATTGGTGCCGGATGCCACGATGGTTGACGGTTACAGCATTTCACGTAACTACACGGCGACTTCAAGAGAGGGTATTCTGAACTGGTTGCGGGAAATCGGAATGACAGAATAATGTATAACTCTTAATGGATGTATATGAAACATAAGCTATTTTTCTTAACCTGTTTGTCAGTGATATTGGCCGCATTGTCTGCCTGTTCGAAAGATGAAGGTTCCGATACTCCGTTATATCAGCATGATTCAATCGAGTACAACTCAAATCGCAAAATCCTTATTGCTTATTTCAGTTGGAGCGGCAATACGCAACATTTGGCGGAGACAATTGCGAATATGACAGGCGGCACGCTGTTCCATATCGAAACTGCCAATCCATATCCTTCGGATTACAACGAATGTACGGAGGTCGCCCGAGAGGAGTTGGATTACGGTGTCCGTCCTGAATTGAGCGGTACGGTGGATAATCTTGACGACTACGATGTAGTATTCGTGGGTTGTCCTGTCTGGTGGCATACGGCACCGATGGCCGTGTGGTCGTTTCTCGAAAGTTCGGAATATGATTTTTCAGACAAGATTATCGTACCGTTCTGTACTTACTCATCGACTTATAGGGAGGAGACACTCGCCAAGATCGTGGAACTAACTCCCGGTTCCGTCCATCTGCAGGGATTTGGAACAACAGGACGTAATACGACTGGTGTCGAAGAGTGGCTCCGGACAATCCGCATCATCCCGTGAAACTACATCAGGTGGAAGATTTTCCGTTCTGATTGCAGCCCGATTCAACTTTTATGCTTATTTTTGAACTCGGATGAACTTAAAATGTATATGAATGAATATAAAGACCTTATCATGGCTGATCGACTCGGTGTAGTAAAAATCGATTCGGAGAAGAAGTATCTTGCGCACATGCTTTGCTTAGGCGGAACATGTCGCTACCGTTTCAACGAACGGGAATTCGAGTTGCACGCCGGTGATCTGTCAATTATCCGCAAACGGAAAATGATTGATAAGGTACAACCTTCGGAGGACTTCCGGTGCAAGATCATTTATGCTACCCCTGAGTTTATAGAATTGTCTACACCTCAAAGTAATTACGGCATGAAAGGATCTCTGGCCCTGTTCCTTAATCCCGTCATGCACCTCACGCCGGAACAGCAAATCGTCTGCCGCAGGGATTTCGAGCAGCTGGAACTGCGCATTCAGAATTCAGGACACCACTTTTATCAGGAAACACTAATCAATGCAATGCAAGCCACTATTCTCGATTTTTTTGACTTCCACGCAAGTTTGTACGGTGAAAGTGATATATCAACACAGAATGCCTCCATTATGAACAGGTTTCTGAAAATGCTGGAAGCAGGAACTTATCGCGAACATCGGGAGGTGACTTATTATGCCGATTGCCTCTGCATAACACCGAAATATTTGTCGGAAGTGTCTAAAAAGGTCAGTGGATACGGCGCCAACTATTGGATCAACCGTTATACGATTCTCGACATTTCCCGTCTGTTACGGAATAAATCGTTATCGTTTGTCCAGATTTCCGATATGTTCGGATTTTCATCACCCGCCTATTTCAGTCGCTATGTACAACAGAACCTGGGAGTAAATCCATCGGATTACAGGGAATAGTTCATTTATACCTGAATTTGTCATAATCGGTAAAAATCATAGTTTTTACCGATTTTTTTGTATTCCTGCTTTCCTATGACACCATTACTTTTGCAATATAGACAATTAAAAATCAGAGTAATATGAAATCATTAAGCATTCTTCTGCTATTTCTGACTGCTTTTACAGGAGCAATGGCTCAAGAAGAAACGTGTTCTAAAAATACCATCGTAAGACTTACGACAGGTATGACACAAGGGGAAATACAAAATGGTATATATGTTTATAAAGGTCTTCCTTATGCCCGGGCAGACCGTTTCATGCCTCCGGAACTTCCCGACTCATGGGAAGGCGTGCGGAATTTCACGGAATACGGGCACATATGTCCTCAAGCTCCCATGCCGGCAGAGAATGATTTTATTTCGAATCAGAGGATAGCAATAGAAGGAGAAGATTGCCAAAACTTGAACATATGGACGCCCGGAATCAATGACAACGGGAAACGTCCGGTAATGGTCTGGCTGCATGGAGGCGGTTTTCAGACCGGTTCTGCGATTGAACAACGTGTATATGACGGTGCGAATTTAAGCCGTAAAGGAGATGTGGTTGTCGTGTCCGTCAATCACAGACTGAATATACTCGGTTTTCTGGATTTGTCGGCTTATGGAGACGAATATAAATATTCTGGTAATGCCGGTACAATGGATATGGTGGCTGCTTTGAAATGGATTCAAAACAATATCAAGGCCTTCGGAGGTGATCCCGATAATGTCACTTTGTTCGGGCAATCCGGAGGTGGCGCCAAAGTTTTAGTCTTAATGACGACACCGGCCGCAAAAGGACTGTTTCATAAAGGTATTATCCAAAGCGGTGCAGTTGAAGCGTGTGGCATGACAAATATCACAACGGAAATAGGAAGACGTGTCGCAGAATTGACATTGAATGCACTCGGTATCGGACCAGGCGAGATAACCGGATTGAAAAATGTTCCTTACAAAGAGTTGGAAGCAGCTGGTAATGCTGCCATGGCACAGGCGGCCAAAGAATACGGGACCATTGACAGTTGGGGGAATCCGGGGTTGCTATGGACACCGATCGTGGATGGAGACTATCTGCCATTTCAACCTGTCGTGGATTCTATTGCTTCACAGGCGAAGGAAGTTCCGATTATGATTGGTACAGCGATGACAGAATGGACAACAATGGGTATGTTGGCTGAAATAGACAAATACAGGACCGATAACCGAAACACATGGCCACAAGAGGAGATAAACAGAAGGCTAAAAGAGCGGTTTGGCAATCGTTCGCAAGCTGTCGTCAATGCGTTCAGACAGGCATATCCCGAACGTTCTATTGCCGATGTACTCTATGTAGACACAATGCTGCGTGCCCCGGCAATCAAGA
>ULRE01048156.1_pt1 | contig 70210 bp, 60 predicted proteins | sample 1955141 | NCBI WGS metagenome assembly ULRE01 (sample SAMEA4835674, study PRJEB28245) | human gut metagenome | biome: gut microbiome; material: fecal sample | place: Denmark | collected 2008
CAATTTTACAAGTACTTATAATTCATCGAACTCACGTTAAATACAAGCATGATACGGATGGTATCAAACGCCTTTTTCAGATAGACACGGTTTCATGGGATGAGATGCGTGAATATTACGACCGTTATGCGAATGCGGTTCCCCCGGCCAATGTCTATGCCGGAAAGGATTCTGTAGGAGGTATCTGGAATATGCTGATGGTGCGTTCTCCTTTGGCTGACGCTCCGGTCAAGGAGGCCCGTTCCGGTAGGGGAGTCTGGATGTTTCCACCTTTAAAGTTGCGGGGTATTCAGGGAGATAAGTCTGCTGTGGCGGCTTTTGACCGTTTGGTCAAAAAATATCCCTTGAAGACCGACGGTAAAAATAAAGACAAGTCTGCCTCCTTTGCCGCTGTGGCTCCGAAATGGTTTGACGGGTCTTTGATTCTTTTGGATGATCCGGCATATTATATGGGTTTTGTCGTTTCCGGTACTCCGTGGTTCTTCTATTATGATGAAGGGCGTCTGGTGTATAGTACTCATATGGAGGGTGCTCCGGATTATTATTCTTCCCGGGTATTGATCCTTGACGGTAGCTGGGCTGACAGAATAACCAAGGCCATGTATCTGTTCTCATTGGATGCCAGCAGAGAGATTCCTCCTGCTACCAGTGAGGAGCCGATCGAGTTCACCTGGTTACTTACCATAGACTCGAAAGGCAGACAGGATGCCCAGTTGCTGGCTCCCAAGACTCCCGATGAAGCTACCCAGTGGGCTTTTAAACGCTTGCGCGGTTTTGTTCGGCGTCTTCGTCATGGAATTTTCCATGGCCTGTATACTTCTGACGGGCGTATCCTGCCCGGACGTTATATTCAGGCCCAGTATGACAAGCGCGGATGGCTGTTCCGGGATCTGATAACCCTGCCAAAGGGCAAACGATAATATCATAAAAGGGACATTCCAAACGGAATGTCCCTTTTATGTTGTTTCGTTTTTTGCAGTTTACTCTGCGCTTGCAGCAGCGATAGTACGCTTTTCAGCGATACGAGCCTTCTTACCGGTCAGGTTACGCAGGTAGTACAACTTAGCGCGACGTACCTTACCTACCTTGTTTACAGTGATGCTGTCGATGTTCGGGCTTTCGATTGGGAAGATACGCTCTACACCAACAGTTCCTGACATCTTGCGCACTGTGAAGCGCTTCTTGTTCTGATGACCAGCAATCTTGATAACAACACCGCGATACAACTGGATACGCTCTTTGTTACCCTCGACGATCTTGTATGCTACAGTGATAGTATCACCAGCCTTGAATTTTGGGAACTCTTTGCCTGTAGCAAATGCTTCTTCTGCAATTTTAATTAAATCTGCCATTTTTCTTTTATTAATTAAATTGTTTGTCGTCCCGGTGCAACATAACAGGGAACTCTACATCCTGCCAGCGATTGCACGGAAAGCGGTTGCAAAGTAACTAATATTCTGTAACATATGCAATATTTTGTGCTCTTTTTTTGTCCGGAGGAGTTTACTTCGCCGTAAATTTGTACTTTTGCAGGGATAACCGCAAACAGATTTTGTTTTATGAACCAACTAAGGACATTTCTTTTACTGGCTTTGTGTTCCGCTCCGTTGTGGGTTTCGGCACAAAACTTTGAGGTAAAAAGCATTCGCGGAGGGCGTTATGAGATTACTTCGGCGCTCGATGCATCTATCCCGCAGGGAGCCCGGGATTTTCTGGCTCCGTATAAACAGAAGGTCGATTCCATGATGTGCCCGGTGCTGGGCGAGAGTGCTTCCTATATGCGTTCTTTCCGTCCGGAAAGCCCGTTGTCGAACCTGATTGCCGATATTCTCCGGGTGGAGGCGGTCAATGTAACCGGCAAACCGGTGGACCTGGCTGTGTGCAACATCGGGGGCATCCGCAGCGCTTTGCCTCAGGGACCCGTTACGGTGGGCGACATTCTGGAGATCGCTCCTTTTGAGAACATGTATTGCGTGGTGACGCTCTCGGGCGAACATCTGCTGGAACTGTTCGGTCAGATTGCAGCTGTGAAAGGTGAGGGAGTCAGCGGAATAAAGCTGAAAATCAGCAGCGAAGGCAAGCTGCTTCAGGCCACAGTGGCCGGAAAGCCGGTGGAGCCGAAGCGCGATTACCGTATTGCCACACTGGATTATCTGTCGGAGGGCAATGACAAACTGTATGCCTTCAAGAAGGCCAGTTGTGTGGAAACCACTACATTGCCCGTTCGTGAGGTGTTGATGTCGTATATTAAGGAACAGGCCCGCAAAGGTCTGAAAGTAGATGCTAAAATTGAGGGCCGTATAACGGTGGAAGGATATGAAAATAAGAACTAATATTTCTCTTTGGCTTGTTTTATTCTGTCTGGCGCTGGTGCAGCAGGCCGGTGCACAGGGACCACAGGACACGGTAATCACCCTGAACGTGTTGCACACCAACGACACGCACAGCTGTGTGATGCCGATCAATAAGAATTTTGCCGATACGGCTTTGGCCGACAAGGGTGGTTACTTACGCCGCGAGGCTTTTGTGGAGCAGATGCGCCGTAAGGATGCGGACCTGCTGCTGTTTGATTCCGGAGATTTTTCTCAGGGGTCGGCTTATTATAACCTGTTTCACGGAGAGGTGGAGGTTGGTTTGATGAACCGCATGCACTATGATGCCGCTACGATCGGCAACCATGAGTTTGATTTCGGACTGGAGAATATGAAGCGCATCTTTGAGATGGCTCAGTTCCCGATTGTGTGTGCCAATTACGATTTCAGCAAGACCATTCTGAAGGATGTGGTCAAGCCCTATACGATTCTGCACCGCAAGGGCATGAAGATCGGCGTTTTCGGCATCAGTCCGCAACTGGAAGGTCTGGTGGCCAAAAGTTCATACGGCGATGTGGTGTATCAGGACCCCGTGAAGGTGGCCAATGAAGTGGCTTCCCATCTGAAGTTACAGGAGCGCTGCGATCTGGTGATCTGCCTGTCGCATCTGGGTTGGGCCATCGGCAATATGAATGATGAAGTGTTGATCAACAACACCCGCTATATCGATATGGTGCTGGGCGGACATTCGCACACCTACTTTACCACACCGTTGCAGGTGCCCAATGCCGACGGGCAGCCCGTCATCTGCAATCAGATGGGCAAGAGCGGTCGCTTTGTAGGCAGTCTGGAGGTAGAGATGCAGCCCGTCCGGAAATAAGATTATTCAAAATAGAGGGTCAGGACGATCATCTTCGATGAGGCGCTTTCCAGACCGGAAGTATATTTCAGCAACGACTTGTCCGTCAGGTCGTTGCGTTTTTTTTGCAGGATATCTGCCAAACCGAAGCAGAATTTCAGTTCCGGAATCAGCTTGAAGAAGGGCAGATAAAAGTCGCAACCCATACCCAGTTCCACATAACAGTCGAAAGGCTTGACCAGCAGGGCACGGTTTTTCTTCACCGTCAGGTCAACCGTGGGACTGATACCGGCCAGAAAGTAAGGGCGGTAGTTGTTGAAACGCGGCGGAGTGAACTTCACGTCAATCGGAACGGAGATATAGATGGATTTGAGGTTCTGGCTGGAGTCGCGTCCTGAAATCTGTTCGTGAAAGCGCACGGTTTTCTGGCCGAAATGCAGGGTAGGCGTGGTGCGCAGGGCCAGATAGGTGTTGAGGCGCACTTCGCCGAGTACACCGACACTGAAGCCCGGACTGTAGGTATCCACATCGGCATACCACTGTTCGCCGCTGCTCTCGTCAATGGCACCGGTATTCTTCAGTTCCATGTCCTGAAGATGAAAGCCCAGCAGAAATCCGTAGTGAAAGCGGCGCTGGTCCAGATAGGGACGGTTCTGTATCTTGCGGGTCTGGGCCTGGCTGCAAAGAGCTGCCAGCAGCAGACAAAAAGTCAATAGGATTTTCTTCATCATTCCAAAATATCTTTCTTCATACAAAATAACGACGAGAAAATCACAATATTTCTGTTTTAATATATATTAACTATACCCGATGAAAAAATCATGGTTATTGATTAGGAATTTCTAAAAAATGATGTACTTTTGCATCGAACAAAAAGAACTAATAACTAAAATTATTGATAAAATGGCTTACGTAATTGGTAATGATTGTATTGCATGCGGTACTTGCATTGACGAGTGTCCAGTAGGTGCAATTTCTGAGGGTGATATCTATTCAATCAACGCTGACGCTTGCACTGAGTGCGGTACTTGCGCTGATGTTTGTCCTTCAGGTGCAATTTCTCTGTAATTTGCAATACAGAATCACGGATTTAAAAGGCTGCTCCTCGGAGTGGCCTTTCTTTGTTTTTGCCGGGCACGGAATGCCGGCTAAAAATCATTTCGATGATTGTGGAAAATCATCGAAATGATTTTGAAAAAACGTGCTGATGACTTTTTTGTGCGGTTACGGAATTCTTGCCACCGCGATTTCTTGATACTTTCTCTAAAATAAACTACTTTTGCTTATCATCTATTTTTTTACTTACTATGAATAAGCATTTTTTATTTTTAGGGCTGGTCTGTCTGTTCAGCCTGAGTCTGTTGAGTTGTGCTACCGGGCGCAACAGTATGGGAAAGAAAATCAAGAATGGTCCGAAACATGTGGTATTGATCGGCTTCGACGGCCTGAGTGCTCAGGCCGTGAAAAGTGACAAAGCTAAAATGCCCGTATTTAAAAAGCTGATGGAGCAGGGTGCCGGCACGCTGGAGAACCGCTCCGTGCTTCCCTCCTCGAGTGCGGTGAACTGGGCGTCCATGTTCATGGGGGCCGGTCCGGAGCTGCACGGATATACGGAGTGGGGCAGCGCGCGTCCCGACCTGCCGCCGCGCGTGCTCACGGACAACGGAATGTTTCCGGACATCTATTACCTGCTCCGCAAGGCGCGCCCCGAAGCCGAGCTGGGATTCTTCTACGAGTGGGGCGGCATGCGCCGTCTGGTGGACACCCTTTCGGTGAGCCGGCTGGAGCCTCTGGCCCTGTCTGCCGGGAACACGGAACAGGCCGTGGCCGGTGTAACGGCATATATCCGCGAGAAGAAACCGCTGTTCTGCTCGGTGATTTTCGGCGAGCCCGACGGGGTGGGCCACGGCATCGGCTGGGAGTCACCGGAATATTTTGCCATGCTGGCGCATCTGGACCGTGCCCTGGGCAGGATTGTGCAGGCTGTGGACGACGCGGGCATGACGGACGAAACCGTATTCATCCTGGCGGCCGATCATGGAGGCATACGCAAGGGGCACGGCGGGAAGACCATGGAAGAGATGCAGACGGCCATTGTTTTCTCGGGCAAGGGAGTGAAGGCGGGCTATCGCATTCCGGAGTCTACGATGGTTTTCGACATTGCCGGCACGGTGGCCTGGCTGTTCGGGCTCGAGGCGCCTCAGGTGTGGCTGGCCCGCCCCATAAAGTCTGCCTTTGAGGATTAACCAACCGTTCTATATCATCTTAAAGAGAAACCCTTATGAGTAAAATTTCTTCGTCTGCCTTTGCAGACACCAAGCCCCACTATGCCTTGCTGGACGGACTGCGCGGCGTGGCGGCTCTGATTGTGATCTGGTATCATGTGTTCGAGGCTTTTGCCGCCAGTCCGGTGGAACAGCGTGTGAATCATGGCTTTCTGGCCGTGGATTTCTTTTTCATCCTTTCGGGCTTTGTCATCGGCTATGCCTATGACGACCGCTGGGGAACCCGGCTGACGCTGAAGGATTTCTTCAGGCGCCGCCTGATCCGTCTGCATCCCATGGTGGTGTTGGCCTGTGTGCTGGGCGTCATTTCCTTCTGCATCCAGGGGTGCGAGACGTGGGAGGGCACCCGGGTGGCTTTCTCCTGCGTGATGCTCGCTGCGCTGATGCAGATGCTGATGCTGCCCGTGTGGCCGGGGGCGGCCGCCGAGGTGCGCGGGGCGGGCGAGATGTATCCGCTGAACGGTCCGTCGTGGTCGTTGTTCTTTGAATATATCGGCAATGTGCTCTATGCGCTGTGGCTGCGCCGCCTGTCCACCCGCGCGCTGGGCTGCTTCGTGGCGCTGGCCGGAGCCGGTCTGGCGGCCTTTGCGCTGGGCAATCTGTCGGGATTCGGCAATCTGGGTGTGGGCTGGACCTTTGCCGGCGATAATTTCCCGGGCGGCATGTTGCGCATGACGTTCTCCTTCTCGGCGGGACTGCTGCTGTCGCGGGTGTTCCGTCCGCGGGCGGTGCGCGGCGCTTTCTGGATCTGTTCGCTGGTGCTGGTGGTGCTGCTGGCCCTGCCTTATATGGGCGACGGCAGCCGGCCCTGGATGAATGCACTCTATGAGGTGGTGTGCGTGGTGGCGGTCTTCCCGCTGCTGGTGTGGCTGGCGGCTTCGGGCCGCACTACCGACGCGCGCTCTGCGGCCGTCTGCAAGTTCCTGGGCGACATTTCCTATCCGCTGTATATCATCCACTATCCTTCCATCTATCTGCTGTTTATGGCATCGCGCAAGTATGAGATGACTTTTGCGGACGCCTGGCCCTATGCCCTGTTGATTTTTGCGGGCAATATTCTGCTGGCCTGGGTGCTGCTGAAGATTTACGACGAACCGGTGCGGCGGTGGCTCACCCGCGTGTGGATGAAAAGATAGTTCCTGAGCCGGGGGATAAAAGGAAGAGGGTGAATATTGATCCTGCAAATGTAAATGTGTCAAAATTCATTTTTTGAGAAGAGGAACCTGGAATTTGAAATTGGAGCACCTTGACAGACTAAAGAAATGACCGTATCAGAACTCAGCATGGAGTTTGATACGGTCATTTTATTTTATTGGGGGGGAGGGGACTCTCTCCCCCGTTGTTTTCGGGAATCCTGTGCCAAAGGATTCGGGATGGGGTTACTTCTGCACCTTCACGCTGGCGCGGCCGTCAGTCAGTACGTAGATGCCCTGCTGCAGGTGGTCGATGCTGACGGAAGTCACTTTCCGGGCCTGCTGCAACAGACGGCCCTGAAGGTCGTAGACCTGAACATCGGTGGCGCGGTCGAAGAAGAAGGTGTTGCCCACACGGCGGGTCTCCAGTGCCGGAACATCCTGAATGCCGGTGGTGGGGGCGCTCACGGTGAGCGTGGTTTCCAGGCTCTCGGTGTCTACGGAGCGCAGGGCTGAGGTTTCGCCCCGGCGGTCGGCACCCGTAATCAGGGCGGTGGCGTTCTCGTTGGCCGCACCGCTGCCCGCGAAGCTGTATTCCAGTGGGGCGGTGATCTTCTTCTCGTTGTTCTGGTCCTGGAGCACGTAGCCGTAAACGGATACCACGCCGCCGTTTACGGTCATGGCGTTGAAGTTCTCGCTGAAATATTTGCCGTCGCCTTCAGACAGACCGCTCACATGGCTCCACTGTAGCTCGAGAGTCTCCCGGTTCAGGGCGGCCACGAACAGGTCGGTGCCGTCGGTGTGGGTCTGTGCGTTGTCGAAGGCCAGCTGCTGGAAGAAGGTTCCGCCGATATACAGGTTCTCCCCGTCGGTCTTCAGCGCGCCGATGCGGTTGTAGGCGGCCGACTCCGTGTGTGCCGGAGCGTGGAAGGTCTTGGTCTTTACGGTCGCATCCTTGATGGACGAAACGATGTAGGCGTGCTCGAAGGAGCCCAGGTCGTCGTAGGTGAGTGTAATCTCTTCCGACTTGCCGGCGGCATCGTATTTCACCTTTCCGTTGGCCACGAAGCAGAGGTAAACGGTGCCGTTGTCTACCGTGAAGTTCAGGTTCTCGAAGCCCATCTGGGTGGACTGGAACTGCTCGGCCACACTGATGTGGGCCACAGAGGCCGCGCCCTTCAGGTCGGCGGCGTTCAGGCTGAAGATGCCGCCGCTCTCCAGATCGCTATACATGAAGTCGAATACGTTCAGATACATGCCGCCCCACTTCATGTCGTCGATGAGGACATCGCCGGTGTGGGTGGCCGAAGCGTAAATCTTTCCGTTGCCGGCCTCCAGATGCTTGATGGTGATGTAAGGATAGCCGTTGTCCGGGAAGTAGAGACCGCTGTTGTCCGCGTCTTCATTGGTCTGTGCCAGGAAGGTGCGCACGGCCTGAAGCGCTCCGTCGGCATTGTAGGAGGCGATGAAAGAGGCGGTCTTGTTGGTCTCGTTCTCCGCGCCCTTGATCTCCTGAGTCTTGCCGTCGGTGCTGCCCACAAGAACCACGTCGGCAAACGTTCCGGCAATATACACATTGTTGCTCTCGTCGGTGGTGACGCTGGTGATGGTGGCGGCACCGCTCAGACCGATGGCCCAGGCTGCCGTGCCGTCGGCATGGTATTTGGCCAGATAGGCGCTGTTGGCGATGGGCTCCAGGGTGGTGGAGCCGATGGTGATCGGCTGGGTGAACTGTCCGGTGGTATACGTGCTTCCGGCCTGGTCCACGCAGACCGGTGCCTGAAGATAGAGCTCGTCGATGGTGCTGACGCCCGTCACTTTGGCGGTCCATTCCTGAAGTCCTTCAGCCTGTGTCTGAAGGTTCATGCTCAGCAGGCCTAAAGAGGCGATAAGTAATGTTTTCTTCATAATCGTTTGTTTTTAAGTGAATATTTATTGTGTAGTCAAAACGGTTTGTGCCTGTTCCTTTCCCAGTTCCGGATTGGCGGCAACGGCTTCCGACGGGATGCGCAGGGTGTAGCGGCTGTCGCCGGCTTCCAGCGTGTAGGCCGTTCCGTTGTGGGTCTTGGTCAGCGCCGGACGGTCGGTGCGGCGCAGGTCAAACCAGCGGTGCCCCTCGAAGGCCAGCTCGCGCAGACGCTCGTCGGCAATCTCGCCGCGCAGCGCGGTCTGGTCCATCTGGCGCAGGGCTTCCTGCTGCACGGTAAACTGGGCCGGCGTGTAGCGCTTGCTCATCAGCGCTTCGAGATATACCTTGGCCGAGTCGGGACGGTTCAGCTCGTTCCAGGCTTCGGCGGCAATCAGGTAGAAGTCGGCCGTGCGGAACGTGCAGCGGTATTCGTTGCTGCCTCCCTTCACCAGCTTGGTAGTGCTGGCCGTTATCTGCTTGTAGTATTTCGACTTGCGCAGGTCGCCGGCGCGGTACTTGGCCAGCAGCTCGGCCGACGGATTGCCGGCGTTGAAGTAGTTGGAGGTCATCACCTGCTCCAGTGAGACGATGGCCTCGGGCGACTGGTAGTGGTTGGGCAGCACTTTGGTGTTGTTCAGGTTTACCAGCGTGTCCTGCTGCTGGAGCACCTGCTTCGAAGCGTCCAGAGCGCCCTGCCAGTTGCCCATGTAAAGGGCCACGCGCGCCCGCAGCGCCTGAGCCGAGAGCTTGTTGAAGCGGTAGGTCTTTCCGGCTTCCCATTTCTCCACGTTCAGATAATTCTCCGCCTGATCGATATCGCGGTTTATCTGGTCGTAGATCTGGCCCACGGTGGCTTTCTTCAATACGGCATCCACATCGGTGTCGAGCTTCAGCGGAACGGCCAGCGTGGTGTTCGGGTCGCAATGCGTGTAAGGCGCTCCGTACAGGTTCACCAGAATGAAATGCATGTAGGCGCGCAACATGTAGCTTTCGCCCACCAGCTGACGGATCTCTTCGGTCGAGGCCTCGGTGATCTTGTCCTGATGCTCGATGATGTAGTTGGCCACATAGATGGTATGATAGAAAGTGCGCCAGCTGAAACTGCTGGTGGTCTCCTGCGGCGCGTCGTCGTTCCAGCTCCAGATGTCGAAGTAGGCGTTGTAGTCCTCGCTGCTGGCGCCGTCCATCTTCATCTCGTCCGAGCGGAATGTGGCCAGACCGCGGTCTTCGGGTACATCGTCGTAGGCCTTGGTCAGCAGGGCGCGATACTCGGCTCCCGTCTTGGGAATGACCTTTCCGATGGGCTGGATGTCCAGAAAATCGTCACACGATTGCAGGGTGAAGCTTCCTAAAGCCAGCACGCAATATAATAAATGTCTTATTTTCATCAGTTCTTCCTTCCTTAAAAGTTAATGTTCAGTCCAAAGATCACGCTCTTCTGAATCGGTTGGGCATAGAGATTACCCATGGTTTCCGGATCCAGATAGTTGGTGTAGTCGCTGGCAATCACCGCCAGGTTGCGGCCCTCGAGCGATACCGAAGCACTGCTGATGCCGAATTTCTTCAGCCATTCGCCGGGCAGCTTGTAGCCCAGACGGACGCTCTGCAGACGCATGTAGTTGCAGTCTCTCACCCAGATGTCCAGATAGTTGTAGAGCTGGTATTCGGAGTACTGGATGTACTCGGCCGGACGCTCGCTGCTGGTCATCAGTTTCGGATAGATGGTGTTCTGGTTCTCCGGTGTCCAACGGTTCAGAATGTCGTGGTTGGTATTCATGCCGCGGTCAAAGTTGGTCGGGGAGTAAGAAGGCGTTACGCGCACCTTCATGCCCAGATTGAAGAAGAAGTTCACACCCAACTGCCAGTTTTTGTATTCAAAGGTATTGATGAATCCTCCGGAAACCTTCGGATCGGTGGTACCCATATAGGTAAACAGGTCGCGCTGCTCCTGGGCGCTCAGCGTGCTGGCCCCGTGCTGGTTCAGCTTCAGGAACTCGGTGGCGGTCACCTTCTTTCCGTCTTTGGTCAGGAAGAGTGGATAACCGTCTTCATCCAGTCCGGCGGTCTTGTAGGCAAAGATTGCTCCTACGGGATAACCCTCGCGACCCGGATAAGTGGCGTTCTCGGCCACGGTTTCCTTTAATACCTTGTTCTCATTGAAGCCCAGATTGATATTGGTGTACCAGGTGAAGTCCTTCGTGCGGATGTTCCGTGTGGCCAGTGATACTTCCACACCCTTGTTCTCCATGCTGGCCCAGTTGATGGTCGTTGAGGAGAATCCGGTTTCCAACGGCAGCATCTTCATGCCGATCAGGTCGGAACTGTAACGATAGTAATAGTCCACACCCAGACGGATGGCATTGTTCAGGATAGCCAGATCCATACCCACATTGGCATTCTGGGTCTTTTCCCAGCGCAGGGACGGGTTCGGTGCCGTTTCCGATTCAATCATGTCTTCGGAATAACCCGGCAGGATGGTGCCCTGCAAGTAGCTTCCGATGAGGTAGGGCGAGGTGGTCTTGTCGATATTACCCTGCAGACCGTATGAGGCACGGATGCCCAGGTCATTGATGGCATCGACGTCTTTCAGGAAGGCTTCTTCCTTAACACGCCACAAACCGCTGACCGAATAAAGCGGCAGGTAACGGTATTTCTTGGAGACACCGAACACGTCGGAACCGTCGAAACGGATGCTTCCGCCCAAAGTATAGCGGGCCTTGTAGGTGTAAGAACCGGTGGCGAACCACGAAACGAAAGCATTCTCCAGGAAGGATTCCTGATGCAGCGGGAAGTATTTGGCCACATCCTCGTTCGGGAAAATAACCGGTTGCGAGGTCAGCGTGCGGTTGTCATAACCGTAAGCGGCCGAGAAGGTGCTGCTGTATTCGGAGTGACGAATCTCTGTTCCGGCCATGAGCTGCACATCATGCTTGTTCTTGAAGCGCTGCTGATATTCGGCCATCGCCTTCCACGTCCACTGATTGTTGTGGGTTTCGGTCACTTTGTGCATGCCGCCTTCGGGCAGGAAGCTGCGCTTTCCGTCAGAATATGAGTACTGGGCGCGCTCGTGGTCCTTACGCATGGCGAAGCTGTTCTCGCCGGCGTACTTGTCCAGAGTTGAGGCATCCACCTGAAGACCGAACTGAGAGGTCAGCTTGAAATAGTCGTTCAGCTTGAGTTCTCCGTCGAAGATGGCCATTACAGAGCGGTCGGTCCGCTCGTTCGAGGTGTTGGCGCGCTCCTCGAATATGTTGAAATCCAGCTCGGAGTCCTCTTTACCGCCCTGCACGTTCACGTCGTAGATGTAGTTGCCGTTCTCGTCAAACGGACGCATGTACGGGTTGGCCAGACGCGAATAATATACCGGATTCACGAAACCGTTGTAGTCGGTCATGTAGCTCTTCTGCTGGCGCTGGTTGGCAAATACCGAAGCACCGAGCTTCAGGCGCTTGTTTACCTGATAATTGGTCTTCAGGGTTACGTTGAAACGATTGTTGTCTACGCCGGTGACGTTACCCTGCTCGTCGTAGTAACCTACGGAAGTATAATAGTTGGCTTTCTCGTTTCCTCCCGAGATGCTGAAGTTGTATTCCTGATTGAATACGTCGCGGAACAGAATGTCATTCCAGTCCGTATTGATCTGGCGCAGCTGGTTGATGGCCGTCTGTGCCTCCGGAGTCAGCGCATCCCAGCCGCCCTGTTTGTAAGCGTTGGTCAGGCCCATGCTGCTCAATATGCGGGCCACATCACCCTTGTTCTCACGGAAGGTATAGTCCGAGCGGAGCAAGTCCAGCTCCAGATCCACTTTCTCGTCGGAGTTCAGCAGATTCAGGCGGTCCATGTTGATGTTCGGACTGTAAGTCAGTTTCGTGGAGAAGTTGATCTGCGGCTTTCCGGCCTTACCCTTCTTGGTGGTGATGACAATCACACCATTGGCGGCGCGGGCACCGTAGATGGCTGTGGCTGCGGCATCCTTCAGCACGGTGATGCTCTCGATGTCCGACGGATTGATGCCGGCGATGGAAGTCTGATAAATATTATCAATATCTTTCAGGTCCTCCATATCGGGGATGTCGGTGCCCTCCAGGGGAATTCCGTCGAGCACCCACAGAGGCTCCTGCGTTCCGTTGATGGAAGCTGTACCACGGATGCGGATTTTTACCGGTGCTCCCGGCGCTCCCGATGTGGAAACGGACGACAGACCCGAGATCTGTCCGGCCAATGCCTGGTCGATACTCTTTACCGCTCCGATTTTCTCGTCGGAGATATTCAGGGTGGTTACCGCTGCCGTCAGTTTGCGGCGGTCGATTTTCTGATAACCGGTCACGACCAGCTCGTCCATCTCCTTGGAAGCACTCTTCAGGACGATCTTGTATTGGTTTACGTTCGGCTTCAGAGTTACCTTCTGAGTCTGATAGCCTATGAAGCGCACTTCCAGATAAGCGGTTCCGGCATCCACCTTCAGCGTGAAGTTACCCTCCAGGTCGCTTGTGGTGCCGTTCATGGCCTTGCCGCCCGAGGCCGGCACCGAGATGGTGGCACCGGGCAGAGGCTCGTTGTTAAACTCTCCGTCGAGGATGGTTCCCTTGATCGTGCGGGTCTGGGCCTGCACTCCTGTCACCGAGAGCAATATAAATAGAATACATTGGATTATTTTCATATACGTTGTTTTATTTGTTCAGTCCTAATGCGGTTTGAATACGCAAGATAAGATCCTCATAATGGAATTTTGTGGCTGTGTCTCCGCTGTTGCGCTTGCTCTTCAAGAGGTTCAGGATGCGCACCAGTTCACCACGCTTCACACTGATGGCGTCGCTGATGCGGTTGGCCTGCTTGCCATAGAGGTCGATGTTGCGGATACCGCCGCTGCGTTCGGCCTCGCCCTCCAGATGATGTTCCCCGCAGGAGCACAGGAATCTCGGCTTGTCCCACAGAGAGTTCTCATACAGGCTCTTGTTGATTTTCACGCCCTCGGCTTCGGCTGCCGCCGTGATGAGCGCGTCGACATAAGCCTTCTGGATGTTGCGGGTCATGACATCCGTCTTCTTGCCGGAGAGGGTGGCGCCGAAGATATGCTTGTGCAACATGTCCATCATGTCGATGGCGGTGAATGCCTTGCTGCCGTTGTGGAATTCATTCTCAATCATGCGCACCAGACGCTCGTTGTGCAGCAGATCCCAGAACACATAGTTCAGCTGGTTCTTGAAAGCCAGATTCGGATTCTGCTCCACCAGACCTACCGGAGTGTCCTTCAGCAGATAAGTATAGTTGGTGATCGGAGCGTTGAACAGCCAGTCCGGATACGTGAAGATTTCCTCCAGCAGGAACTGCACCGCCTCTTTCTGCCGGTCCTTCTCCACATACGTGAAGGTCTGCTCGCCGTCGCCCACGGTGGTGTTCTCCAGATAGATACCTCCCACGTTGGCCATGACATGATACAAGTACAGACCCCACTGGAAGATGACTCCCGAATACAGCTTGGCCGCCTCTTCATAAGTCTGTCCCGGCTGTCCCGTGGTGGTCCAGTTCACCAGTTCCGGCATGACGCGCTTCAGATTGGCGATGCCGTAGCGGGCCGATTTCATGGCGTTGTCGCCCAGATCCTCGCTCAGCGAGCGCGGGTCTACGGCGGCGCGTGCCGGCTGCGCCTCGCTGTAACGGTAGAGCGGACTGTTGTGCTTCTTCAGAAAATCGACCAGCGGCTTCTTTCCTTCCTCTTCAGTAGGGAACCAGCGATAGCCCCATTCGATGGCCATCATATCGTAAACGCCGATGTGGGGCGATGTGACGGTAACCCCGTCGCCCGGCTGCGCCACATAGTTGAAGCGCGCGTAATCCATGATGGAAGTGGAAGTGCCCCCCACGCGTGCGGTGAACTCAGCCGACCGCAGAGAGTCGGTCGGATAGGCGTTCGAGGCCCGCATGTTGTGGCGCAATCCCAGCGAGTGACCCACCTCGTGACAGGCCACGAAGCGCGCCGCGTCGCCGATCAGGCTTTCCGGCAGCTGCAAGGTACGCGCCTGCGGGTTGGTCGGTCCCGTCTGCACCATGATCCATTCGCGCAGCAGCGACTGCACATTGTGCCACCAGATGATGTCCGCCTCGAGAATCTCGCCCGTTCTCGGGTCGATCACGGAAGGACCCATCGCGTTGGCCTTGTCCGATGCGGCATAAGTCAGCACCGAATACTTCATGTCGTCCCCCTCAGCGGCGATGCTGTCCGTGTAGTCGCGCACCTGCACCGCGTTCTTGAATCCGGCTTTCTCGAAAGCCACGTTCCAGTCCAGGATGCCCTTCTCGATATACGGCCGCAAGTGTTTCGGCATGGCCGCGTCGATATAGAACACAATGGGCTTGACGGGCTCCACGAGCTGCCCCGCCAGATAAGCCTCCTTGTCCTTGGGCTCCAGACGCCAGCGCGTGATGTAATTCTTTTCCTTCAGTTCCTGCTGCGTGTCGGAATAGTGCAGGCGCGGCGTGGTGAAGTAGCCCACGAGCGAAGACTCCTCGCGTCCCGGCATCGGGATTTCGGGAAGCAGCGTGAGCGAAGAGCTGACCACCACGGTGATGTTCACCTTGCTCATGCCCTCGCGCACGATGGTGGTGAGCTCCGATGTGGCCGTCACATTGTTGGAGAAGGCCCGGATATCCAGGATGCGCGACAGGTCCGTGTTGGCCGATGTGCCCAGATTGATCAGGTTGAACACATCGTTCAGGCAGTTCTGCTTGCCGTTGAACAGATCGTTCACCTTGACCAGCACGCTCGAAGAGTCCGAAGCCACGGCTTCCACCTTCAGGCTGGCAATGAGCGGGTCGATATAATTGTCGAGCACGGAAGCGCCGATGGCATTTCCCTGCGGAAACTCCGGCGTGTTTCTTTGCTGGCGGATGGCCACCTTCTTGTCCGCGCGGTTCCATTCAAAGCGGATGGTCTGGTTCTCGTAGTTGATGCCCTTGTTCACCCCCGCCTCGTTCAGTTCCTTGGGGACGCGCTGCAGGCGGTTCGTCACGAGGAACTCGCGCCCCATCAGCGCCGCGGGTATTTCCAGATAAAAAGTATCTTCTTTCTTGACCACATTCATCACTCCGCCGAAGGCTACGGAATCCCTTCCGGTAATTTTCTTGTATTCGGAGATTTGAACTTCTTTTTGGGCTTTCTTCTTTTTCTTCTTAAGCAGAGGGAATATTCCTGCCGCCTGCCCCGCAATCGCTGCGTCGGTAGCAAACAACAGAGCGAACATTCCAATCCAGATTGTACGTTTGCTCATAATTGATAATTGATAGTATCCGTGAATAATATTCGAATAACCCCTTTCTGACGGAGAAAATGATTACCGATGAATGCGGTTCCGCATGTTCATAAATAAGTCCGGAACCGGTTGAAATGGTTTTTGTAGAAAATAAAAAATGTCTTGGCTCCGGGAGAAGCCAAGACATGGATCAAAGTTTTTATTTCAAGCGAGATAAAGCTTCTTTGATACGCTTCATGGCTTCTTTGATGTTTTCGTCGCTGGTTGCATAACTCATACGGAAACATTCAGGAGAACCGAAGTCGTCGCCGCCTACTGTAGCCACATGGCCCACTTCCAGCAGGTAAAGAGCCAGATCGGTAGAAGTGTTGATCACACGGTCACCGTCCTTCTTGCCGAAGTAAGAGCTGCATTTCGGGAACAGGTAGAAAGCACCCTGAGGCTTGTTCACTTCCAGTCCCGGGATTTCCTTGGCCAACTCTACGATCAGATCTCTACGGCGTTCGAATGCCTGACGCATCACCTCAACACATTCCTGTGAGCCGGTGTAAGCAGCCTCGGCAGCCTTCTGAGATACAGAACATGGTCCGCTGGTGTACTGACCCTGCAATTTGTTGCAGCCTTTAACGATCCATTCCGGTCCGGCGATGAAACCGATACGCCATCCGGTCATGGCATAAGCCTTAGATACACCATTGATGATGACTACACGGTCCTTGATTTCCTCGAACTGAGCGATGCTCTCGTGCTTGCCGATATAGTTGATGTGCTCGTAAATCTCGTCGGCGATGACGATCACGCGCTCGTGTTTTGCCAGAACGGCAGCCAGAGCGGCCAGCTCCTCCTTAGAATAAACAGAACCGGTTGGGTTGCTCGGCGAGCAGAGAATCAGGGCACGCGTTTTCGGAGTGATGGCTGCCTCGAGCTGCTGCGGAGTGATCTTGAAGTCCTGCTCGATGCCTGCGCCTACGACCACCGGAGTACCATCGGCCAATTTCACCATTTCCGGATAGCTCACCCAATATGGTGCCGGAATAATCACCTCGTCTCCCGCATTGACCACCGTCATCACCACATTGCAGACCGACTGCTTGGCTCCGTTGGAGCAGGCAATCTGCGCCGGAGTGTAGTCCAGCCCGTTTTCGTTCTTTAATTTGGCAACGATAGCCTGACGCAAAGCCGGATAACCCGGAACTGGAGAGTAACGTGAGAAATTCTCCTCTACTGCCTTGATGGCAGCGGCCTTGATGTGGTCCGGTGTATTGAAGTCCGGTTCGCCAACGCTCATGTTAATCACATCGATACCCTGAGCTTTCAGTTCATTGCTTTTTTGAGACATTAATAATGTCGCAGACTGTGACAGTCTGTTGAGACGATCTGATAATTGGTTCATTTTTCTCTCTGTTTATTATAATTTTGTTATAGCTGTTGCAAAAGTAGCTCTTTTCGCTCGAAAAACCTACTCCTTTAATAGTTTTTCGTAAATTTGATAACATTTTGCCAACTGCAGTGTGCATTCTGGCAACTTTTAGTCTCTATTTCCGAAGATTCTCAGCAAGTACAGGAACATGTTGATGAAATCCAGATAGAGGGAAAGGCTTCCCATCAAAGCCATTTTCTGGGTCTGTTCATTGATGTCTGTGCCGTATTCGCGCATCATCTGCTTGATTTTCTGAGTATCGTAAGCTGTCAATCCTACAAAGATCAGCACACCTACATAGTTGATGATCCAGCCCAGAGTGTCGCTTACCAGGAATATATTGACCACAGTAGCGATGATCAGGCCGATGAGGGCCATGAACAGGATGCCTCCCAGTTTGCTCAAATCCTTTTTGGTGACAAAGCCTACCAGACTCATGGTGCCGAAGGTGCCGGCAGTAATCAGAAATGTGGTGGCGATGCTACTCTCTGTATAAGCCAGGAATATCGTAGAGAGCGATACGCCGGTGAGCAGAGAATAAAATATAAACATCAGGGAAGCTGTCAGGAACGACATCTTGTGGATGCGTCCTGAGAGGATGAACACGATTGCCAGTTCGGCAATGATGACACCGTAAAACAGCATCGGATTATTTACCAAAGCACTGATATAGGCCGGACTGTTGGCTACATAAGCTGCTGTGAGCCCGGTGATGACCAGAGCGAATACCATCCAAAGGTACACGCTGCGCATCAGTTTTGCGAATACTGCATTCTGCTCTTTTCCAAGAGTTTGCTGCAGAATAAACATTTCTTTTTCTTCCATAGTGATACAGTTTGTTGATTATTTGTTGAAATGCAGGTTGTGACCCATGCGCTCTTTCTTGGTGCGCATATATTTTTCGTTGTAAGGGTTCACACCAACCTCGATAGGTACATTCTCTACGATTTCCAGACCGTAAGCTTCCAGACCCACGCGTTTTACCGGATTATTGGTGAGCAGACGCATTTTGCGTACACCCAGATCGTGCAGAATCTGTGCTCCTACGCCATATTCGCGCTCGTCGGGCAAGAATCCCAGATGGGTGTTGGCATCGACGGTATCCATACCTTCTTCCTGAAGCTTGTATGCCTTCATCTTGTTGAACAGGCCGATGCCGCGTCCTTCCTGATTCATATAAAGAACCACACCCTTGCCTTCTTTCTCGATCATTCTCATAGACTCGTGCAACTGGGCACCGCAGTCACAACGCAGACTGCCGAAGATGTCGCCAGTGGCGCAAGAAGAATGTACGCGCACCAGAATCGGTTCATCGGGAGTCCAGGTACCTTTGATCAGAGCCACGTGCTCCAGACCGTTGCTCTTCTGGCGGAAAGTGATGTCGCGGAAATGTCCGTACTCGGTAGGCATATCCACTTCCGGTCCCTGTTCTACCATAGATTCCTGTTTCAGGCGATAGGCAATCAGGTCGCGGATGGCGATGATTTTGATGCCGAACTTGTGGGCCACCTGCTGCAACTGCGGCATGCGGGCCATAGTTCCGTCTTCGTTCAGAATCTCAATCAGGGCTGCGGCCGGCTGCAATCCCGACAGGCGTGCCAGATCGACAGCTGCCTCTGTGTGTCCGGCACGGCGCAAAACACCCTTATCCTGGGCATAAAGCGGGTTGATGTGGCCCGGACGTCCGAAATCGGTAGGTTTGCTGTTCGGGTCGGCCAGTGCCTTGATGGTTTCGGCACGGTCGTGAGCGGAAACGCCGGTGGTGCATCCCTCCAGTTTGTCCACAGTAACGGTGAACGGAGTGCCGAGAATAGAAGTGTTGTCACTTACCTGATGCGGCAATTCCAGTTCCTGGCTGCGAGATATGGTGATCGGAGCACACAAAACACCCCTTCCGTTGGTCAGCATAAAGTTAATCTTTTCGGGAGTGATCATTTCGGCAGCGGTGATGAAGTCGCCCTCATTTTCACGATCCTCGTCGTCTACAACGATCAGGAACTTACCCTCTTTGAAGTCGGCCAGAGCCTCTTCAATTGTGTTTAATTTAAAATTCTCCATTTTAATAATAGGTATCTTTATGTTGTTATTATATTCTCAATTCGGTTGATGATTCGCTCGCCGTAGGTCTGGATGTTGTTCAGGTCCTTATACAGGCGGAGCCGGTAGAACCAGATGCGGAAATAAAAGAACAGGCCCAGAGGTACGAGAACTCCCAGCAGCTGGTTCAGCTTTTTGCGTTCAAACGGTCTGGTGTGTGCATGCGGAGACAACACCGGCAGTTTGTTGAGATACTCCAGAATGGCGGCATCGCGCGAGTTCGACAGGACGACTACCAGGTCTTCCAGGCGGTTGCACACTTCGGTCATCTCATGGTCGGTCTGATAAGTAAAGAACAGCTTGAAATAATTCGGTGCCAGGCGCAATCTGTTCTTGGCGGCATATTCCCGGCAGTGTTCCAGGAGTTCCCGAATCTGTTCTTTCACCACCGGATAGTCCGGATCGTTGATAATCACCTCTTTCCGGTTGATGTGACGCGTCACTCTCAGGCCCAGCAGTTTCTTGAAGAATGCCTGATAAGCCTCGAAGTTGAACACCACAGAGTCTTTGTTTGCCTTGTAGGTCAGGAAGGCACCGATAGGCATCAGAATGGCAGAACTCATCCAGATACCGAAAGTGACATTCCATTCGCCCGACTTGGCCATCTTTTCACCCGATACATTTATTATATAATAGAAGATGAAGATGGCTACGGATACGACAACCGGCACACCGAGACCTCCTTTCCGGATGATGGCACCCAGCGGAGCTCCGATAAAGAAGAAGATGAGGCAGGCCAGCGACAGGGTCATTTTCTTGTTATATTCCACCCAGTGCAGACGCAAGGCGCGGTTCACATCATTGGTGGTATATTGGCGGAACTCATAGTCGGAAGTGGCATTGGCTCCCTTGTAGGCCGCCTTTTGAATGATCTGCTGTTTGTTTTCGGGAGTCAGCTTGGCCAGAACCGAGTCAAACGGCAGGGGAGTGGCCGCCTGTACGCGTGCCGAATCCTGTTTGCTTACCGAAGTCGCCTTGTTCATGAAACTGAACTGCGCTTCGCGATAGGCCGCGCGTCCCACACTGTCCTTCATGGCCGTGAGGGAGTCGATACCTTCCTTGATCTGTACAATGTTCTTGGTCTGGGCATTACCGCTGAGCAGCGAAGCATCCAGCGCATTGAAATTGGCGTCGAAAGCAATCAGGTCGGTTTCCTCGATGAATGTCTCGCGCATGTACGGGATATTGGCATTGCTCAGAGCCGAGTTCTGTCCCTTCATATTCTGGAAGCGCTCTCCCTGATACAGGGTGAGCTGCAGATGCTTCTTGTCGGCAGTGCTTTGCAGGCGGGCCGAGTCGGCCAGCACAATCTGCGTGTCTTCATAACTGTTCGTGTTGTTATAAATCATCACGCCATAGAGCATACCCGTTTCCTTGTTCTTTTTCTCCACAAACAGGTTGTAGCCCGGGATTTCATTATAGAATATCCCTTCGGGAATTTCCAGTTCGGGCGATTTCTGCTTCATGGAATAGATGAGTGCTGCCAGTTTCTTGGTGGCATTCGGGCTGGTTACATTCTGAAAGTAGAATGATCCGGCGCTGAGCAGCAAAGCCAGGATGGCGGTGGGCTGGAAAATGCGGATAAGCGAGATTCCGGCAGCCTTCATGGACAAAAGCTCAAACCGTTCGCCGAAATTACCGAAGGTGATGAGTGAGGCCAGCAGAATGGCCAGAGGCAGAGACATGGGAACCAGGGTGAGGCTGGCATAAAAGAAAAACTGGGCCAGCACGTCAATGCTCAATCCTTTTCCGATCAGTTTGTCTATGTGAAGCCACATAAACTGCATCATAAAGACAAACAAACAAATAAAAAAGGTGCCTACAAAAAGCAATGCATATGCCTTGAATATAAATATGTCTAGTTTCTTGAATAATCTCATTTTATCTGATCCACGTGAGAATGATGTGCAAATTTAAGATAAAAATTGCAGAACAAAGCATGCGCCTGTCTTTTTTTGGTAAACTTTATTCCTTATATCGTTTTTTTTCTTTTTTATTTCTGGAAAAAGTACGATTTTTCCGATAAAAAGTCCCGTTTGGTGATTTTTATAGATAAAATGCTGTATATGATATGTTTATAGAGCTTGTCTAGGCGTGTAGAGTTCATCGGGTCGTATCTTCGGAAAACGGAAAAGGATATTTTTTGCAGAAAAAAATGCATTTTTTTTGCGGAAAAGTTTGGAGATTAAAAATAAATGCGTACCTTTGCAACGCAAAACGATAAGGACAGCAACCTTACGGCGGGATAGCTCAGCTGGTTAGAGCGCATGATTCATAATCATGAGGTCCCGGGTTCAATCCCCGGTCCCGCTACAAAGTCAAAGCAAGGCATTTAAGAAGAAATTCTTGAGTGCCTTATTTTTTTATTTTTACCGAAATAAAAAATCCGGCAGGATGCCCTCGGTGAGGCGTTGTCCTGTCGGATTTCATTTTTCGTTTTTTAGTCTTTCGTGATACAGATAACTACGCGGTTTTCGGCGTTGTTGCTGAATGGCTGTACGCTGTCGCCCTTGTAGTCGGTGATGATACGCTCTTTGCTGATACCTTTGCTTTCGAGAAGCTTGCTGACAGCCTCGGCGCGTTTCTTGGACAGAGTCTTGTTATAGCCGCGTGTTCCGGTCTGCTTGTCGGCATAGCCGCATACATTTACTTTCGTAGTGGGGTTGGCTTTCATGAAATCTGCGATTTTGGCGATTTTGTCCATGCCTTCTTTGCTGACAGAGGCCGAGTTGATTTTGAAGAAGACGTTTTCTGTAACTTGTTCCGTCTTAACGACTTTCTGCTCCTCCTTCGGTGTTTCGACCGGAGTGACCGGTGTGGCAGGCGTAGCCGGTGTTACTTCCTGTGCGGCAATGATTTCCTGTGCCGGTTCGGCTTTCTTCTTGCCGCCGAACTTTATGGAGAATCCGGCCATCAGGTTGAAGTGCCAGTCGGCATTTCCGGCTTTCTTTGAGTTGAATTTATCCGAAAGCACATTGGCATTGGCCTCCAGATTGAAACTGAGATTGCGGGTCAGACGGAAGTCGGCTCCCAGGCCGAAGCGGCCCACGGGGAAGAGTTCCTTACCGCTCCACAGATACTCCAGTTTGTGTCCCTGGTTGTTCCACGCGATGGCATCGTCGTTGTTGAAACCTCCATTCAGAGCCACACCGGCAAACAAATACGGGTTGACAATTCGGGTAGCCTTGTAGCCTCCAAAAAGATTGCCCAGGTTCAGGGTGGCATCAATATTGGCCTGAACGAAATTAAACGAATAGTCATATTGCGGGGTTACCCATGACCCTTTAGCCTGCCATCCGGTCAGACCGGCACGCAGTCCCCAAAGCGGGGTGAACTGATATCCGGCATAGATGGCAGCCGATGGAGATATCATTTCTTTAAATGCAATTTCTCCTAAGGTGTAGGCGGCGCCGCCCTGAATCTGCATGCTCCAGTGTGGAGAAAATTCGCTTTTTTTCTCGTTTTGTGCATAGGCTCCCATGCTGCTTCCGGCTAGCAATAGGGCCAGAAAAGTAGTTTTTTTCATCATAAAAATAGTTTTTAGGTTGATTTTGCTTTAAATTATTTTTGCAATATAAAGCGTGTATTTAATTGTCGTTTGCAGGCTTGTAGAGGGGGATTACCGGGATTTGCTGAGGGAATTTTGAGATAAAAAACGGGGACTTTCCTATAGGAAGAAATCTGCTTTTTATCTCTATGCAAAGATAATAATTTTTTATGTTTTTTGAAAATATAAGTTTCTAAAAATGAGCGGAAATATGGCGGTTTTCATGGCGTGGAAAAAGGTTTTTCTCAATTAAGTTTTTCGAGGGAGAAATGTGAGGAGTGGCAGACTGTTTTTGAGGTATGCTTTACCGGAAAAACAGCAAAGGATATGATTGGATTTATTTTTAATAGATTTTAGTAATTTGCGTTTTCCGAAGAACTGTACTTCTTTTGCCGGTGCAAAATGTTTCTCGGAATGTTTTTTTGAATCGGAATGAAAAAAATAGAGAAAATCTTTTTCTGTTTAAATGCTTTTTTGTACCTTTGTGGTGTCCAAAGAAAAAGGATATCTTTTTGGGGCATTAGCTCATCTGGCTAGAGCGTTTGACTGGCAGTCAAGAGGTGGCGAGTTCGAGTCTCGCATGCTCCACGAACTTAGATCCGGACAAGAAACCGGGCTGAAAAATATAAAGCGTGTGTTGCTGAATGCAAAAGCATTTGCTCACACGCTTTTTTGTTTTTGTTGGCACAAAAAATCGCCCTGATGATTTCCATAAATCATCAGGACGATTTTTTCATTTCATTGGGATGAAAAAAATACCCCGTCTCTGTCTGTGGCAGAGGCGGGGTAAATAATTGAATGAAACGTGATAAATACTTGCTAAAAAGCAAGACCAAACAGACTCTGGGTCTGCTTGAATACCCAAAAAAACAATTTTAAGTATACCTACTATTTTACAGATCTATCTTTCAGAGAGATGGGATGAAAATTGTGTCCCTGAACAGTTTCTTTTCAATGTGAGCCAGTAATGTCAAACCGGTATGTCCCAGGCACTTCTGTTGGTTTTCAATAGAGTGCGCCTCACGGCGCACTCTATCTGCTATAATACAGTAAGGCTAGGGGTTTATACTGTTTTGCTTATACTGTTTTGCCATTACTGTAGTCTTTACTGAATTCCTGCTGGGATGACAACGTTGAATGTCAGTTTATACTGACCATTTGTTGCTGTACCTAATCCATTGATAGCGCCCCAACGTGGCTGATTGATGGTTACAATCAATTTTGCAGTGTAATTTCCGGTAAATACTTTGTCCTTACCGCTCTGAGTCAGTGTGATAACACCTGTGTTTGGATCAACTTTCAGGTAGTCATTAGACTGCTCGATAGAGTATACAGGAACGCAATTTGTCATAGCATAAATATCGTTGCTGAATGGATCCTTGGCAAATGCTGCATTTGGCATAGATTGTGCATTGTAAATCTGTTTCTTACCATCGATCCACATGGCTCTGTTCAGATAATCTTTCCAGCTCAAGCCTGTCAGCTGTTTGCTTTCATTCTTTGTGCTGAACTTAACTTCTGCAGGAGCATTGTTCACGAAAGTACCAGACAGCTGTTGTACGCCAAATGTGAAGTTCTGAGTCTTACTGTCTACAACTCGACCATTCTCATAAACAAATTTTGTCTGGGCCTGGATTGTTGCACCGCCACTGTAATTTGCCTGATTGATAGTCATGGTCTTGTTTTGTGGTGCAGTTTGGCTGTTGTAGTTGGCTGCAGTAACACCTGGTACGCTATTTGTTGGAGCGACAATTGTGACGTGAGCGTAATTGCTGTGGATGTTCGCAATGTCAGCAGCGAAATTCTTGTAGATAGAAGTTACATCTACATTCAAATTCATGGCATTTACCTTACCATTATTCATTGTGAATGTCGGAGTCAGAGTTACCTTGTTATTGTCCCATACAGCATCCTGTTTTGTAAGATTGAGCTTATCGTCAACATATTTGGTTGCCTTAATTGTCAGCTTGATTTCGTATTCGCTTGATGATTGGGTTGTTCCACTAGTATTGTCCTTAAGAGTGATTGTTACAACCTTGTCAGCAGCGACGTGCGTCAGTTGAGCAATAGTCAATGACAAGTTTCCTCCAGTCTTATTCAAACTTATGCCGCTAACAGTGCCGAGATCATCAGTTATTTGAGCTGTGCTTACAATGTTCGCCCAGTCGCTTGTACTGATGCCAAAGGCATCCGCAATCTTAGTTTTGTGGGTTGCGTCAAGCAGGTCGACAGTGATGTTTTGTGTAGCAATGGTCAACCAGTTTACATCAATATCCTCTTTATAGGTCTTAATGTCCTTAATGATCTCAAATGATGCGTTGTTGAACTGTGTGTTGTAAGATACACCTGCTGCTGTTACTGTTGCCTTGACACCAGCTTTGCTGTTAATGGCGCTACTTGATGCACTCTTGACTTTGATTTCACCGGTGTTTTCGTTGATCTGGAATGCATTGGCGCCATTTGTTGTGACATCTGTCAATGCATATTTTACAGTAAATTTATCAGCTCCAAAGATGGCTGCAAGGTTATTGATGGTAGTGTTGTCTAGCTTTGTGCCTTTCAGCGTAACAGTTCCTGGAGTGAAACTTGTTTTTGTGTCATTCCATGCAACAGTTTTTGCATTATTGAAATTTGGGGCAACTACTTCAATGTTCTTTACGGTAATGTCGCTGTGGCTGGCAACGAAGAAGTCAGAAGAGATATCAGTCATATTTTCTGTTTTTCCCTCTTCATTAATGGCAGCGATGTGTGCGCATAATGCGTATGCTTGTCCTGGAGAGAATACTGTACTGCGAGATACATTGAAAGTCACGATACCTTTAGCTTCTGCGTCGGCATCTGCAACATATTCTGCATTCAGATAGTTTTCCTGTGCGGCACGGGTCTGTCCAATCCACTTTCCTTCAAAAGTAATTTTGTAATTATCTTTAAAGGATGCGGCTGCAGAAGCAGGAGTAACACGGATTTGGACCTTAGAAGTTACGTTATCAGCAACTTTTGCTGGGTTTCCACCAATAGTTGGCTGAGCATACAGTGTATTGAATGCTACATGAGTAGGCTGTAAGTTGCCATCGAACTGAGGTACATACATGATACTCTGAACCATAATGCCCAGAAGCTTTTTAACGTCTTCTCTCAGTGCTTTGATTTCAGTTTGGATTTTCTCATCTATAGTTTCACTAGATACGATTTTCTCTTCCAGTGCATTGACTTCAGCTTGCAACTCGTTGAACTGATCCTGGCTAACCTTACCGTCGATTAAAGCCTTCAATCCTTCTTCTTTAGTATTGATCAGAGATTCCAATGCGTCAACTTCAGCTTGCAAGTCATTTGCAGTAACATAGTTGGCAATCTTTTCTTCCAGAGTTGTCAGCCTGCTGTCAAGATTTTCTGGAATCAATTCTTTAACGCCGTTGATTGCTGCCTGGATTTCAGCGGTAATTTCAGGTTTCAGATTCTTTATTGCTTCGTCTGTGTAGTTTTCAAGTTCAGCCTTTAAGCCTTCCAGATTAGTTACACGTTGTTGCAAATCGGTGATCTTTTGTCCGTAATTAGCGTCGAGGATAGTCTTCAAGTCATTCTGAGCCTTGGCCAGGTCAGAAGTAACTTTGTCCAATTCAGACTGAATGGTTGCAATTTCCTCGCTATTATCCAGTCCTTCGATCTTTTTGTTCAATTCATCCTGCTTCTGCTGCAGAGTAGAAATCTGGCCTTCCAAAGAAGTCTTGGTCTCTTCCATAGCGGCAGACAACTCTGTATTTACATCATTGATCAGGCCCTTAACCTCTTCGCTCAATGCGGTAATCTGCTCGTTGCTGGCCTTTGAATCCAAAGCCTGCTGCAATTCAGCTGCTTTCTGCTCCAAAGCCTTGACAGAAGCTGCATCAGCCTTGCTTCCGGCAATCTCGGTAATCTCTGCCTTCAATCCCTCAATGGCAGTGTTCAATCCCTCAGTAATCTCGGTCTTTGATGCATCCAGCTGCTTCTTCAGAGCGTCGATCTGTTCCTGGTGATTTTTGATGTCGTCATCATAGTCAGAACAGCTTACCACTGCAGTGGATGAAGCCAATGTCAACGCACAGATGACTGACACTTTAATGAAATTCTTTTTCATAAATTAATTAATTTTGATTAGAACTGTTATTTAAAAATTTGTTGTTAATATGATCGGAATGTTGCATCGTTTTCAAAAACATTTAAGATTTTGCCATGTTTTATTCTCTGTAAGTATTTGTTTTTTAGTGCTTTAGTTTAAGTTTTTTGGAAATCTCTTTATAAGAAATGCGCATGGGATTATTCTTGTACTTGTGTAATTTGTTGATTTTCAGTATAAAAAATATGTAATAGGATGCTAGCGCAGAAGGGGTTTCTTAAGAAGGATGAAAGGAGGGGGCTTATAATAATAAGGAAGAGGTTACAGATTATAATCGCAGAAAAGGGGGGTGGAATAAAAAAATGCATTTTTTTTTGTCGAATCAAACAGAATATGTATATTTGCATCGAATTATGCTCTTTCTTATAAAGAAAGAGAACATGAAAAATGAAAGCAAACTGTTTTATCTGTTAAGAATCTGTTTCATTTTTTTATTATATCCATTCTCTGCATCCTTGCTTGCCGTATGGGCGTACACTTCTTGGCGACAGGGAATCCTGCCGTCAGAAAGATGCAATCTGGTCAGTCAGATTTATAAGAAGTAAATAAGGGAAAAGTTCGGTAATGAACTTCAATCAGTTATTCTTTTGCAGATCTTTCTTTTGTTTGTGTCTTGGTTTTGTCGTTTTCCGGATTGCTTTAGAAAGAATATGTGAATGTCTTTCTTGCTGTCTTGTCGTGATATTCATAGAACTTTCTGAAAAAAACAAGATTCAGATAGGTTTCTGTTTTCTGTTGTTTCTTCTTCTGTTCTCCTGATAATACCTTTTTCAGAATTCTTTCATTGGCTTGGTCTGTGTTCTTGGTACTCAGCGATTTGATGTAAATGGAGGTCGTGTTTTCGTTACAGTGTCCTAAAGACTCGCTGATGATGTTCATGGAGATGTTCTGCTCGTGGGCGATGGAGGCCCAACTGTGTCGAGGTACGTACGATGTGAGGTGAACCCCTTTGCCTAACGACTGGCTGATCTTGTTTAGATTCTGGTTATATAGTCGTAGTGCCCGATGATAGTCCGCATGATGGTTTTTGGGGTCTTTCAGAATCGGAAAGAGATACTCGTGTTTGCCATTGTAATACTTGCGGATGATGCGCTCCATGACCGGTTCTATCTTGATGGACAATTGCTGGTTGGTTTTGCTTCGGGTGTAGGTGATACGCCCGTCCTGAATGTTCTTTGCCGTGAGCTTGGCCATGTCGATGAACGGCATGCCGCATGAAAAGAAACAGAAGAGAAAGGCATCCTTGGCAAACTCCATGGAGGGAGTTGTTGGCGTAAATTTCATGATTTGCTGCACAATCTGAATGTTTACCGCTCTTTTTACGGTTTTGGCTATTCCCGTATAGACCGTTCCGAAAGGTTGGCGGGAGGGAATGCCGGATGCCGAAATGGCTCTGTTATATACCGCTCGCAGTATGCGCATATAAAAGGAGGTGCTGTTCTTGCAGATCTTTTTGGAAAGCAAGTAATTTTCAAAAGCCTTCACCAGATGAGCATCAAAAGTTTCCAGCTCAAGAACGGTCGTGCTTCTTTTTTCTGCCAGAAACTGCACCAGAGTGTTTCGGGCTGCCTGATAGTTCTTGGCGGTCTTGATTTTCCCTTGCCTTTTCTTGTTTAAGATTTCCTTTTCCATGAAAACAATAAAATCCATAGGCTGTGCTAGTTTTTAATGTGATAATTTATAAGATTGTATTTGAAGTGATATCGGGCAACAGAGGATTGCCCGGAGCAAATTTACGACTAAGGTGGTGATTTGTTTTCAGATTTTGTTTTGTTGAATAAAGATATTCTTTTTTCAGATTTGGTGCTCAAAACGATTTTATATTTTGGCTCTGAAACCTTTCAACTTTTATCTTTTGTGAAGCGGAAAGAACATAATCTATTTTTTTTTGTATCTTTGTACGATATTGGAATATTATTCATTGATTATAGAATAGCAGATGAACGTCATAGATCTGATCAACAGTACTAAAAGTACAGCATTTTCTTTCGAAGTCTTGCCACCGCTTAAAGGTACAGGTATTGATGCACTTTTCCGTACCATTGAGCAATTGAAGGAATTCGATCCCAAATATGTGAATATTACCACCCATCGTAGTGAATATGTGTATAAGGATGCCGGTAACGGACTCATGCAGCGGGCGCGCCTGCGTCGCCGTCCCGGAACGATTGCCGTGGCTGCAGCCATTCAAAACAAATATAACCTGCATGTGGTTCCTCATATTCTTTGTAGCGGATTCTCCAAGGAAGACATTGAATATATGCTGCTCGACCTGCAGTTTCTGGGAATCAGTGATTTGCTGGTGCTTCGTGGCGACAAGGCCAAGGAAGACGCTTCTTTCAAACCGACTCCTGGAGGCTATTCCCATGCTACAGAGCTGATTGGTCAGATTAACCGTTTTAATGAGGGCTTTTTTGTAGATGATACCCCCATTAAGGTGCCGGGAGTGCCTTTCTCTTACGGTGTGGCCTGCTATCCAGAGAAGCATGAGGAAGCGCCGAATCTGGAGACAGATTTGCAGATGCTGAAACTGAAAGCCGATTTGGGTGCCCGATATGCCGTGACTCAGTTGTATTATGACAACGAGAAGTATTTCTCCTTTGTGGAGCGTGCACGCGCCATCGGCATCAATATTCCGATTATTCCGGGTATCAAGCCGCTGGCCAAACTGTCGCAGCTGACGATGGTTCCGAAGACCTTTCATTGCGATTTGCCGTTGGCGTTGTCTTCGGAAATCCAAAAGTGTAAGTCGGACGAGGACGTGAAGCAGGTGGGTATTGAATGGGCTGTGCAGCAGTGTAAGGAGCTGATGGCACACGGGGTGCCCAGCATTCATTTCTATACCGTATCGGCAGTGGACAGTATTCGTGAGATTGCCCGCCAAATTTATTAATTACTGACTGATGATGTTATTCAAGGAGGTTGTAGGACAAGACGAGATTAAAGACCGGCTGCGTCGTGAGGCCGACGAAGGGCGTGTGGCGCATGCCTTGCTTTTTTATGGACCGGAAGGATGTGGAAAACTGCCGGTCGCCTTGGCTTTTGCCCGTTATCTGTTGTGCAGCCAGCCTCATGACGGTGAACCTTGTAATGCGTGCAACAGTTGCCGGATGACAGCCCGATGGGCGCATCCCGACCTCCATTTCGTTTTCCCGGTTGTTAAGTATAAGGATGCAGCGCATTCCGTGTCTGATGTCTATCTGCCGGAATGGAGAAAACAGTTGGGCGAGAACGTCTATTTCGGTCTGGATGAATGGCTGGAGGATATGCAGGCTGGCAATCAGCAGGCGATGATTTATTCTGCCGAGAGCGATGCCATACAGAAAAAGCTGAGCCTGAAATCCAACCAGGGTGGAAAGAAAGTCATGATTATCTGGCTGCCCGAGAAAATGAATCTGGAATGCGCCAATAAACTACTGAAACTTCTGGAGGAACCGCCGGCTGAAACGCATTTCTTGTTGATCAGTGAACGTTTGGAGGCTGTGCTGCCTACGATTGTCAGCCGGGCGCAGTGTATCGGCATGAAAGGCTTGTCTGAGGAAGAAATAACCGGCGCACTGATACAGCGGAATGCCTGCGACAGTGATACGGCGCGACGTGTGGCTCATACTGCCAACGGCAACCTGATTGCCGCCCAACAGTTGCTGCGCAGCAATGCCGATCAGAACCTGTTCTTTGATCTGTTTGTCATTCTGATGCGTCTGAGTTATCAGCGCAAGATCAAGGACCTGAAAAAATGGAGTGAGCAGATTGCTGCACTGGGACGGGAAAAACAGAAGAATTTTCTGGCCTATTCACAGAAACTGATTCGGGAGAACTTTATCTACAACTTCCGGCAACCTGACTTGAATTATGAGACGATGGAGGAGGAAAACTTTTCCAGGAATTTTGCCCGTTTCATCAATGAGCGGAATGTGATTCATATAATGGACGAACTGAGTCTGGCGCAAAGAGATATCGAACAAAACGGAAATCCCAAGTTCGTTTTCTTTGATTTTGCCCTGAAGATGATTGTCCTTCTTATTCAATAAATTAATATATCTAATCCTTATGATATGATGGATCAAGACTTTAAAATGAACGGCTGCTGTCGCGGACTTTGTGCCAAAGGGTGCGGACGACAGGACAAACAGCTCAATACATACGATTATCTGGCGGATATCCCCGGTAATAGCGAAGCGACTGATCTTGTGGAAGTGCAGTTCAAGAACACGCGCAAAGGATATTATCGCAACACTAACCAGTTGCCGCTGGAAAAAGGAGATATTGTGGCCGTTGAGGCTTCTCCGGGACACGATATCGGAGTGGTGACTCTTACCGGAAGACTGGTTCCTCTTCAGATCAAGAAGGCGAATCTGAAATCGGAACAGGACATCAAGCGTATTTACCGTAAGGCCAAGCCCGTCGATATGGAGAAGTATGAAGAGGCCAAGGCCAAGGAACATGATACGATGATCCGTTCCCGTCAGATTGCCAAGAAATTGGGACTGGAGATGAAAATCGGCGATGTGGAGTATCAGGGCGACGGAAACAAGGCTATCTTTTATTACATAGCCGACGGTCGTGTGGACTTTCGTCAGTTGATCAAGGTGCTGGCCGAAGCTTTCAAGGTACGTATTGAGATGAAACAGATTGGAGCGCGTCAGGAAGCCGGACGCATCGGCGGTATCGGTCCTTGTGGCCGCGAATTGTGTTGTGCCACCTGGATGAAGAATTTTGTTTCCGTGTCAACTAGTGCAGCCCGTTACCAGGATATTTCGCTGAATCCCCAGAAACTGGCCGGACAGTGTGCCAAGTTGAAATGTTGCATGAACTACGAAGTGGATGCTTATGTAGAAGCTGGAAAACGATTGCCGAGCCGCGAGATTTCATTGCTCACACAGGCTGGAGAATATTTCTTCTTCAAGGCAGATATTCTTTCGGGCATGATTACTTATTCTACCGACAAGAATTTGGCAGCCAATCTGGTAACCATTCATGCCAAACGCGCTTTTGCTGTGATTTCGATGAACCGCAAGGGAGAAAAGCCGGATACGCTTACCGAAGGAAACGACGGTCTGTCACCAAGAACTGTGGATCTGGTGGAACAGGAGAGCCTGACCCGCTTTGACAAGAGAAAGAAGAAAAACCGCAACCGCAAGGACGGTGGAAAACGTAATGCTGCACCGGAGAATCAAAAGACTGGCAAACCTCAAGTTGAGAAGAATGCCGAGATGAACAAACCTCAGCAGGGAGCTCCGGAGAATGCCGGGAATGCAGAGAATAGAAATAACCGCGAGCAAAGAAAGCGTAACCGTCCGGCACAGAAAGAAAACCGCGAGCCTGGAGAAAACAAGAAAGTAAGGAAGAACCGGGATAACCGGAACAGAAATCAGGCTCCAGAAGGAAAAAATACAGCCGGAGAGGCCGATAGCAAAAAGAACAATGAAAAAGACGCTTAACATATTGACTGGTTTTTGCGCACTGCTTGCTTCCCTTGTGGGAGCAGGCAGTTGCTGCAATGAGCCGTCTACCTTGGTATATGAATACCGCCCCGTATCTTTTGACGGATGGAATAAGACTGATACGTTGCTTTTCAGCCTGCCGGAAGTAACGCAGGCGGGCGTCTATCAGGGAAAGGTCGGTGTGCGTACCAATGCCTGTTACCCTTATCAGAAAATCTGGATTGGGGTCTGCCAGACGTTGCATCAGCCCGATACCGTCTTTTTAGATACTGTTTGCTGTGAGATCGTGCCGTGTTCCGACTTGGATAAAAACGGTATCGGACTGTTTTTGTCAGAATGTCCTTTGCCGGAACACACTTATCAGGCCGGGCAGACCGGTACCGTTAAAGTCTTTCATATCCTGCGCCGCGAGGAGGTGCCCGGAGTGGGCCAGGTGGGCCTTCAAATCCAGGCAGTTCCGGCTCCTTAGCGTTGAGCCAGATTTCGCGAAGCGTCGATGCGCAGAAATATGAACAGCAGAATGGTGAATCCCCACAGTGAGGAACCGCCATAGCTGAAGAATGGCAGTGGGATACCGATTACGGGGGTCAGTCCAAGCACCATTCCCACATTAATGAACAAATGGAACAGAAAAACACTCAGCACACAATAACCATATACCCGTCCGAACCGGTAGGGCTGTCGCTCTGCCAGATGAATCAGCCTTAGAATCAATGTGAGAAACAGCAGCAATACCGCTGCCGAACCTACAAAACCTTCTTCTTCACCCACCGTACAGAATATAAAGTCTGTATCCTGTTCCGGTACATATTTCAGTTTGGTTTGTGTACCGTTCAGAAAGCCTTTTCCTTTCAGACCACCCGAACCGATGGCGATTTTTGCCTGGTTCACATTGTATCCGGCTCCTGTGGGGTCGTCTTCCAGTCCCAGCAATACTTTAATACGAATCTGCTGATGTGCTTCAAGCACGTTGTTCAGTACGAAGTCCACTGAGTAGAAGAAAGCCAGGGAGCCCAACGCAAATACCGCAATATAGAAATATTTCTTCACACGGGCTGTGACGGATACATAGATCAGATAGAGTCCCAGTCCGATGCATAGCGGCAGTTGTACCCATACCACATCGAATGGAATGACATAGAATGCAAAAGCCAGTGCCACGACATTGATGCCGGCTGTCCAGTAAATCAGGTGAGTCAGCATCTTGGACTTGCCGCAATAGATACGGATCATGCTTAAAGTGAAGACCATGATGAGCAGCATCACCGAAAATTCTCCGATACTTGTTGGAGTGAACCATAGCGGATCCGCGTCAAAGCGTACGCCAACCACAAAGTAGACCACCGCCGAAATACCGGCAAACAGGATAGAGCCTGGCATTCCTTCCCGGTAAAGCATCAGGAAGAAAGCAAAATAAACCAGTGCCGAACCGGTTTCGCGCTGCGCGATGATGAGCAGCATGGGGACGAATATCAGGGCCAGTGTCATGGCGAAGTCACGCCAGCGGGCTATGTTATACCCATACGAAGACATGAACTTGGCCACGGCCAGCGCCGTGGCGAACTTGGCAAATTCGGCAGACTGCAAGCTGAACGGTCCGATTTTAATCCACGAATGCGAACCTTTGATGTCACGCGCCAGAAAGGGCGTGATGAACAGCAGTACCAGCAACAGGGCATAGATCACATAAGAAAAGGTGTCGTAAATCCGGTCGTTGAGCAACAGAATGATGCTGCCCAGCACAAGAGAGGTGCCGATCCACACAATCTGCATGCCCGAACGTGAGTCGAATGAGAAGAAGTTTCCTCCCTGGCTGAAGTCATAGCTCGCTCCGCAGATACTGACCCATCCGAAGGCCATGAGAGCCACATACAGCAGAATGGTCACCCAGTCTACCGAAGCCCATATACTTTTATTATCTCGATTCGTTACCATAATTGATTCTTCTATTTTGAAACTCTTCTGCTTTTTTCTCGCTTTCAGGAGAGAGTTTTCCCATTATGTATTGTTCCATCATCAGGGCACCGAGCGGCACACCGTAGTCGGCTCCCCATCCACCATTTTCCACATACACGGCAATGGCGATTTTCGGGTTGTTCATCGGGGCAAATCCCATGAAGGCCGAGTGGTCATGTCCGCGGTTCTGTGCCGTACCCGTTTTACCGCAAACCTCGTAATACGGGCTGTTTGCCGCGCGACAGGTACCGCCAACTACTGCGCGTCGCATGCCGGCTACAATATAATTATAGTATTTGGAGTCGGTCATGGTGTAATGCTTGCGGCTGTAGAGCGTGTCCAAAGAACCGCCTTTAATGCTCTTCACTACATGAGGCACATAGTAATAGCCCCGGTTGGCAATGGTGGCTGCCAGATTGGCTATCTGCAACGGAGTGGCGTTGACCTCACCCTGTCCGATGGAGATACTGATAACGGTCAGTCCGTTCCACGATCCGCGATAAGCTTTGTCGTAGAACTGTGCATTCGGGATAAGACCACGCTTCTCGCCCGGCAGGTCCACACCCAGTTTATATCCGAATCCCATAGACACCATATAGTCTTTCCAACGGGTCATCGCTTCCTGCACATTCTTATATTTCGTGCGGTTTCCGAACATGTAGAACAGTCCCCAGCAGAAATAACCATTGCAGGACGTTCCGAGTGCCGGTACCAGATTGATGGGGGAGGCATGGCCGTGGCAGCCTACCTTCAGGCCACGGTAATGAAATCCGTGCGGGCAGGAGAACGCCGTTTGCGGCGTGATGATTCCTTCCTGCAGGAAAGTCAGTGCCTGAGTCGGCTTAAAGGTTGAACCGGGAGGGTATACACCCATAATGGCTCGGTTGAGCAAAGGTTTCATCAAATCCTTGCTGAGTGTCTGATGGTTCTTTCCGCGCATACGTCCCACCATCAGGTGCGGGTCGTAGGTCGGGGAAGACACCATGCACAGAATCTCGCCGGTGGAAGGCTCGATGGCAACGATACTGCCTAGCTTGCCTTGCATCAGGCGTTCGCCCAAGGCCTGAAGCTTCAGGTCGAGTCCCAGAGTAAGGTCTTTTCCCGGAACCGGATCCTTGTCGAATTTGCCATCCATGTATTTTCCTTGGATGCGGCCGTGCGCGTCGCGCAGCAGAATTTCGATACCTTTCTCACCGCGCAGCTGTTCTTCGTAGTAGCGCTCTACACCCAGTTTTCCGATGTAGTCACCGCTCTGATAGTAATCGTCCTTTTCGATGTCGGCCGCAGACACCTCGCCCACATCGCCCAAAACGTGTGCGGCATTGGAGTACTGATACTGGCGGATGGCTCTTTTCTGGATGTAGAATCCCGGAAAGCGGAACAGTTTTTCGCGGAACACACTGAATTCCTCGGCCGAGAGCTGGCTCATGAACAGCTGTTGCGTGTAGCTGGAATAACCGGGGTTGCGTCTGCGGTCCTTGATTTCTTCCATGCGTTTCACGTAGAATTCCGGAGTGATGCCCAGACTTTGGCATAAGTCGGCCGTATCCACGCCGATTTGTTCGCGCATCACCACCATAATGTCATAGGCCGGCTGGTTGTAGACCAGCAGCTTGCCGTTACGGTCGGTGATGATTCCTCTCGACGGATATTTGATTCGTTTCAGAAAAGCATTGGAGTCGGCGTTCTTTTTATAGTCGTCGCTCATCAGTTGCAGTGTAAACAGTCGTATGAGGAAAACAATGACAATGAATACTGCGGCACCGCCAATGACATATTTGCGGTTCTCAAAATCGTATTTTCCCATAGATGCCTAGTTTTTCTGCTTTTTAGGGTTGCGTGCAAATTCCAAAGTCATCATCAGGAGCAGCGACAGGGCAATGCTTCCGCCCATACTGATGAGCAGAACCTCCCAATTGAAGAAAGAGAATGCTTCCAGCAGGAAGAAGGTGACGTGGTGCAGCAGAGTGAGCAGGAACAGCAGCTGGAAGAATTTCCATTTACCCATGGAGCGGATTGAGGGAACCAGATCCTCGGGAGCATCCTTGGATACCAGCAGTTTCAGCAAGGGGGGCAGGAAAAAGGCTGCCAGAGTCATGGAAGCCGAAACCACACCCGGGGTTCCTGAAAACACGTCAATCAGGATTCCGGCGATGAAGCCCCAAAGCAGCAGTACGCTGCGGGAAGTGTTTTTGGGGAACAGCAGCAGGAAATAAACGCTGATGAGGGGTGTGATGCACCCAAGGATATGAATCTGGTTAAACACCAGAACCTGTATGGCCCAGAGGGCAATCATCCATAATATCTTATAAAACCAAACTAATACCATGATATCATTTCCTTGATTTTTCTTTTAATTGTCCGTCGAGTGCGTTCAGCTCATCCTGATCCGGAGACATGATGACGCATACATCGCGCAGACGGGCGAAGTCGGTACCCAAGTGTACCTTGATGCGATAAGACAGTCCGTCTTTGGAGTTTCTCACCTGATTGACTTTTCCGATGAACAGTCCTTCCGGGAAGACGGATGAGAAACCGCTGGTTTCGATGACGTCGCCGGTCTGGATTTTTGCATAGCGGGGCACATCATTCATCCAGGCATAGAGCGGGCTGCCGCCGTCCCAGTTCAGATAGCCGAAGTAACCGCTTTTGCGCAGCCGGCAGCTGATGTTCGATTTGGAATTGAGCACCGGCATGACGATGGAGTAGTGCGGGGCTGTGATATATACGATTCCCACGACACCGGTACCACAGACCACGCCCATTTCCGGGCGCACTCCGTCGGCTTCTCCCTTGTTGATGGTGAGGTAATTGTCTTGTAGTAGCACGGAGTTGTTCACCACGTTAGCGTCCAGCAACTGATAGGAGCGCAGCAGAGAGTCCGTGCGCTGTTGGGTGTAGGTGGGTGGCGTGCTGAGTTTCTTGAGTTCGTGTTCCAGTTGTGCTATGCGATGTTCGAGCACGACATTGCGTTCGGTCAGTGCCCGGTTGTTGTCGCCTAATGCCAGATAAGACAGAGTCTTGGAGTGGATTTCCATAATGTTTCCGGCCACGGTATTGGCCGAGGTAAACCACACACTGCCCTGATAGCCGTTAAAACGGAACAGGGCGCACAGACTGATGGCCTCGAGCAGGATAAAGACGAACCAGTAATTGTATTTCGATAAAAAATCAAGTAGTTTACGCACGTTTCTTGTTTGATTAAATAAAAACGGGAAATGAAAGGCGACGGGTACAACCTCGCCGGGTTTCATTTCCCGCAATTATGATTCTTATTCCGTTAGTGTTTACATAAGGAAAGAAAAGTTGTTGACGTTCTTCAGGGCAATACCGGTACCCTTAGCCACACTGTGCAACGGATCGTCGGCAATGTGGAATGGGATATTGATCTTGTCTGTCAAACGCTTGTCCAGTCCGCGCAGCAGGGCACCTCCACCGCTCAGGTAGATTCCGTTGTGCACGATATCGGCATACAGTTCCGGCGGAGTATTTTCCAGAGCGTTCAGCACGGCTGTTTCGATGCGTGCGATGGATTTCTCCAGGCAGTGTGCAATTTCCTGATAGCATACTGGCACTTCCATTGGCAGTGCGGTGATACGGTTCGGACCGTATACTACGTAGTCTTCCGGAGCCTCTTCGCCCAGATCGGTCAGTGCGGCACCTACATGAATCTTGATTCGTTCGGCCATACGCTCACTCACCTTCACATTGTGCTGGCGGCTCATGTATTCCTGAATGTCGGCAGTCAGGTCGTCGCCGGCAATACGGATGGAATTGTTGGTGACGATACCACCCAAAGAGATAACGGCAATTTCTGTAGAACCGCCGCCTATATCCACGATCATGTTACCCTGGGGAGCTTCCACGTCAATACCGATACCGATGGCAGCGGCCATAGGCTCGTAAATGAGGTACACCTCACGTCCGCCGGCATGCTCGGCAGAGTCGCGCACGGCGCGCAGTTCCACTTCGGTAGAGCCGGAAGGCACACCGATGACCATGCGCAATGACGGAGAGAAGAAGCGGCTGCCGGTATGTACCATCTTGATGAGGCCGCGCATCATCTGCTCGCAGGCGTAGAAGTCGGCAATCACACCTTCGCGCAGCGGGCGCACGGTGCGGATATTGTCGTGTGTCTTTTCATACATCATCTTGGCCTTTTCGCCCACGGCAATCATCTTGTCTGAGCGGCGGTCGAGTGCCACCACTGAAGGCTCATCTACCACAATCTTCCCGTCGCAGGTAATGATCGTATTGGCAGTACCCAAGTCCATTGCGATTTCTTGAGTAAATGAAAAAAATCCCATAATCAGTATTTCCTGTTTGTTATTATTTGATTATTTGTTGTCGGCGAACCATGCGTGGATCGCAGTGTCGTAGTGGCTGCTCACACCGAAAGCGCGGGTTGCGAACATCTGGCGCTGTGCCAGTGTGGTCTGTGCACCGTTTTCCTTCAGGATGTTCAGGAAGTCGTTATATTCAGCCTTGCTCGGGATGATCACTACATCGTTGAAGTTCTTGGCTGCTGCACGGATCAGTGAGATACCGCCTATGTCGATCTTTTCGATGATGTCGGCTGCTGAAGCGCCGCTGGCTACGGTTGCCTCAAACGGATACAAGTCTACGATAACCAGGTCGATTTCCGGAATTTCATATTTTTTCATCTGTGCCTGGTCTTCTTCCAGTGCACGGCGGCCCAGAATGCCTCCGAATACTTTCGGGTGCAGGGTCTTTACACGTCCGCCCAGGATTGACGGATAGGTGGTCAGGTCTTCAACGGCCTGGCACGGATAGCCCAGACTTTCGATAAAACTTTGGGTTCCTCCTGTTGAAAGGAACTGTACTCCGTCCTTATGCAGTTCGGCCAGAATCTGGTCCAGGCCGTCCTTATGAAATACTGAAACTAACGCTGTCTTGATTTTCTTTGTTTCTGCCATACTGTATTCTATTATCTATTACTGTGATTCTGAACTGCAAAGATACGAATTTTCTGATTCACTATACTTATAATATACGGAAAATCACAGGAAAAATATATTTAATTTCGGAAAGGGCTGTCCGCGGCCGTCGGTTTTGCCGTTTTCGGAGTGTGTCGGGCTATCTGTTCTTACGGAACTGCAGGGGCGGAACGCCCTGATGACGGCGGAAAAAACGGGCAAAAAACGACGAATTGGGAAAGTGGAGTATTTCGGCTATTTCCATAATACTCATGTCGGTGGACCTCAGCAGCACTTTGGCTTCGCGCATCAGAAAGTCCGAGAGCCAGAAGTGGAACGTCTGTCCTGTTTTTTGCCGGATGGTGCGCATCAGGTGTTTGTCGGAGATGCAGAGTTTGCCGGCATAGAAGGCAGAATAGTGTTCTTCCTTGCAGTGCCGGTGGAGCAGATAAAAGAACCGGTCGGTAATTTCATCCGGACGCGACACTCTGACCTTGGTCTCCCGGTGGATATAGAGCCGGTTCACCTCCATGATCAGCGCAAAGAGCAGTCCCTTGATAATCTCATTGTTGTTTTCGGGCGCGCGGTAGCGCTCTTCGATGAATTCGAAATAGCGCTGCAGCAGGTTTGCGGTGCGTGTGTCGGGGGTAATGAGCGGAGAATAAGCCACTTTGTGTGAGATTTCAGCCTTGAGCAGGAGCGGGAAGTCGGACATGAAATCAAAGTCGAAAAACAGGCACTGCGCCCGGAAATCGCTGCTGTGTGTCTGGGGACAGAGCAGCATGTTGGGCAGGAGAAACAGAAACGTGTTTTCGGTGAGGGTCTGTTGGTGACCGTCGATAAGCATGCGTGCTTCTCCCTGCATCACAAGCAGGAAATGCACCCGTCCGATGGGGGCGCGCCAGTTTTGCCCTTCCTGCACGAAGGGCAAAGAGTCCGGATGGAAGTCGGTGATTCCGAATCGTGTGGAGTTCGTGTTCATGATCATCACATTTTGCTGCAAATATACTCTTTTGTGGGGAACCGGAAACCATGTTGGTCACGATTAGGACATTTCTGGCAGAGAATGGGGCGAAATCCATTCGTAAAAAGTTCGGAACTTTGCACCTGAATTAAAAGGGTAAAAAGAATATGAACGAAAAAACAAGAAATTCCGAGCTTTATTTGTTGCTTATGGTTGGGGCCATCTCCGCATTCGGCCCGTTTGTGACCGACTTCTATCTTCCGGCGCTACCGTCACTAAATGAATATTTTCATACTACCGCCTCGTTGGTGCAGTTGAGTCTTACCTTCAGTATGGTGGGACTGGCTGTGGGGCAGCTTGTGATTGGTCCGCTGAGCGACAAGTATGGTCGCAAATCTCCGTTACTGTTGTCGCTGGTGGCTTTTTCCGTTTCCACATTAGGTTGCCTGTATGCCCCCGATATCTATTGGTTTATCTTTTTCCGTCTGATTCAGGGATTGGCCGGCGCCGGTGGCTTGGTGATTTCCAAATCTATTGCTACCGATCTTTATGAGGGTAAGGAGCTTACCCGATTTTTCTCCATGCTGAGCAGCGTGCAGGGACTGGCGCCTATCTGTGCTCCCGTGTTGGGTGGCTTTTTGTTGGAGGTGACCAACTGGAAGGGGATTTTCTGGATTCTCTTTGTCATCGGACTGGCATTGCTGGTAACTCTGCTCTTTTTCAAGGAGTCATTGCCGCTTGCTGCGCGTCGTGAGGGAAGTGTGTGGGTTGCCTTCCGGCGTTATGTGCCCGTGTTGGGGCATGGCCGCTTCATGTGCTACGTGCTGGTGCAGGCGTTTGCCATGGGAGTGATGTTTACTTATATTGCCGCCTCTCCTTTTATTTTCCAGAATCATTACGGCCTGTCGCCGGTGGCCTACAGCCTGTGTTTCGGTGTCAATGCCGTGGCGGTGATGCTGGGCAGCCTCACGGTTTCGTTTTTCCGCAGCGCTACGCAGGCCATGCGTGTGGGCGTGGTCGGCTTCGGGCTGATCAGTCTGTTGGTGGCCTCCGTACTGATTTCCGGTGCACCGGTGATGATTGTTGAGGGCTGCTTGTTCGTGTTTATGATATTCTTGGGATTGATTCTGCCCAGCAGTACGATGCTGGCACTCGATCTGGAGCGTGCGAATTCCGGTAATGCTTCGGCGGTATTGGGTTTTCTGATGTTTCTGTTCGGAGGAGTGCTGTCGCCGTTGACCGGCTTGGGCGATATGCTTCAGACCACCAGTCTCATTATGGTGCTCTGTTGTGCGGCTGCTCTGGGATGCACCTTGCTCACTACAACCCGCTTTTCACGCGGCATTCTGAGAGGGCATGCAACAAAAGCCTGACGCAGGGCCGTTCGTCTTTTCAAGATTGTTTCAGGAGAATGGAAAAGGCGCCTTGGGCACATGAAAATTTTATTTCGATGATTTGATAAAATGATTCTGATGTTTTTTACAATTCATCAGGATCATTTTTTTTATGTCTTTGGGAGGGATGGACGGAGAAAAAGGGATGAAAGGGGAATAAAAAAGAAAAGGACCTCAAAAATGAGATCCTTTCTTCTGTGATTCGCTTGGGGTTCGAACCCAAGACCCCAACATTAAAAGTGTTGTGCTCTACCTGCTGAGCTAGCGAATCATCCTATTTGCTGTTTGCGTGTGCAAAGGTAGAACATATATTTGAAACTTCCAAATTATTCTGCACTTTTTTGCGAATTTTTTTCTTCTTCGGCTTTCAGAGTGAGATTTCTGTGACGTTTTTGCCACTGTTTCTCATTATAATCAATGTATTGTTTGTAATACGACAGAATCAGTGTGGTGAGCGGCAGCGCGATGATCAGACCGATGATGCCCAGCAGACTGCCCCAGATGGACAGGGATAGCAGAATGATGGCCGGATTCAGCCCCATGAGCTTGCCCATAATTTTGGGCACCAGAATCATGTCCTGGATGGTTTGCACCACGATGAACACGATGCAGGCCAGAAGCAGAATCAGCCAGAAGTTCTCTCCCGTGTCGGCCGCTTTGATGAGCGCGAGCAGAATCGTGGGAATGAATCCGATGACTTGCAGGTAAGGCACCAGATTCAGCAGGCCGATGAACAGTCCCAGACCGATGGCCATCGGGAAGTCGATAATCAGGAACCCGATGCTGAACAGGATACCTACGAGAAAGGCCACCAGAGCCTGACCGCGGAAATAGGCATTCATGCCGTGCTCCACATCGTGTGCCAGGCGTCCGGCAAAGCGCCGGTTCTTTTTCGGCACCAGCTTGATCCAGCCGTTGGACAGCTTTTCATAGTCCAGCAGGATAAAGAACATATAGAGCAGGGTGATGAGTGAAGCGATGATTCCGAAGACAATGTCCACGGTTTTATACACCACGTCGAGCGCCTGATTAACTGCCGATTTGGCCGCTTCCATGATATTCTTTTCGTGGAGCAGCTGCAAGATGCTGTTCTGGTCCACATGAGTCTGGAAAAACAGTTTGACCTGTTCCGTGATGACGGAGTCGCCCCATCGGGCGGAAATGAATTCCAGAATGACATCCTTGAAACGGATGGTTTCGGAAATGATTGGCGGAATGACCAGCCAGAAAATGCCGGTCAGCACGGCCAGAACGACGATGCCCGAAAGGATGATGCTCACCACGCGGCTGCGCAGCCGGAGCTTATACTGGAAGAATTTGACCAGCGGATAGAGCATGTAGGCAAATACCCACGCTATGAAAAAGGGGAGCAGCACATCGCTCAGCAGATTGAGGATGTAGATGGCCAGTGCCGTACCGGCTATTCCCAATCCTCCGCGGACAAAACGGTCAAACGTGATTTCTTTTCTCATGGCTATTATAATATGTGTATTTTATTCTTGTGCAGGTGTGTCGTCGGGCTTTTTGTCCTGATCCTTTTTGATGGATTCCAGATAGCATACCCGGCAGAGCGGTTCGTATTCGTGCTGTTCGCCCAGCAAGACACGCTTGTTGTCGCTCACGGTGCGGTGCGAAATATAGGCCTGGTTGCCGCATTTCACACAAATGGCGTGCACCTTGGTCACATCGTCGGCAATGGCACACAGAGCCGGAATCGGTCCGAACGGCACGCCCAGAAAGTCCAGGTCCAGGCCGGCCACAATAACTCGGGTGCCTTGATTGGCCAGTTCGTTGCACACCTGTACTAGATTGTCGTCAAAGAACTGTGCCTCGTCAATGCCGACAACCTCGGTGTCGGAGCCGAGCAGCAGGATGCTGTATGACGATTCCACCGGTGTGGAGTGGATGGAATTTCCTTCGTGCGACACCACGTCGGCTTCGGAATAGCGTGTGTCGATGGCCGGTTTGAAGATTTCCACGCTCTGGCGGGCAAACTTGGCCCGTTTCAGACGTCGGATCAGTTCTTCCGTTTTGCCCGAAAACATGGAGCCGCAGATCACTTCAATTCGTCCTCTTCTTATTCTTTCTCCGTTCGTTTCCATTGTTTGCTGTGAATCTTGTTTTTTAGTGATGAACAAAAATGCAAAATTAATATTTCCTTTTTAGAAAAACGAGAAAGAAAGTAGAAATGATAAACTTCTGTTAAATCTTCGCGTTGAATATTCGAAAACTATATTAATTTATTTATTTTTGCCCGTATCAGAAAAAAAGAAATGGGTATACTTTATCTTGTGCCCACACCGGTGGGCAATTTGGAGGACATCACGTACCGTGCGCTTCGGATCCTGCGCGAGGCAGATCTGATTTTGGCGGAAGACACGCGTACTTCGGGAAATCTGCTGCGGCATTTTGAAATCCGCAATGCCATGATTTCCTATCATAAGTTCAACGAACACCAGACGGTCAGCGGCATCGTGGAACGTCTGAAAAGAGGAGAGAACATTGCCGTGATTTCCGATGCCGGCACACCGGGCATTTCCGATCCGGGATTTCTGGTGGCGCGCGCAGCGGTGCAGGCCGGCATTCAGGTGATTGCCTTGCCGGGACCTACGGCCTTTGTTCCGGCGCTGGTTTCATCGGGATTGCCTTGCGACCGTTTTGCGTTTGAAGGATTCCTGCCGCCGAAGAAAGGACGGCAGACGCGTCTGGAAGCCTTGCAGGAAGAAACGCGTACCATGATCTTTTATGAATCGCCGCACCGCGTGGTGAAGACACTGGCACAGTTCATAGAGTTTTATGGTGCGGAAAGACAAGTGGCCGTGTGCCGTGAGATCTCCAAAGTGCACGAAGAGTGCGTGCGGGGAACTTTGGAAGAGGTGCTCGGACATTTTCAGGAAGTGGAGCCGCGCGGAGAGTTTGTCATTATTCTGGCCGGAGCGGAAGTGGAAAAGAAAAAGAAAAACAAGAACCGAAACCGAAAGGACGAGGACGAAGACAACGAGAACGAAGCCTGATTTTGTAAAATTTTAAATGACAAGAATATGAAAAAACTTTTCTTTTTGGCAGCCTGCATATCTTTGATGGCTGCTTCTTGTACCGGAAATAAGAGTAACGACGATAATTCTGCTGCCGCAGAGCGCGACTCTTTGCAACGCATTATCGATAATAAGGATCAGGAGTTGAATGAGATCATGGGTACATTCAACGAGATTCAGGACGGATTTCGCCGGATTAACGAGGCAGAAGGCCGTATTGCAGTGGCCGACGGCAACCTGGAGTCTGCTTCAAATAAGGAAGCTATCCGCGAGAATATGGAATTCATTCAGAGCACCATGGCGCAGAACCGCGACATGATTGCCAAACTGAAGGACAAGCTGCGTACCAGCTCCATCAATGCCGACAAGCTGAAAGAAACAATCGACAAGCTGACTCAGGACATGGAGGCACAGAAACAGCGTATTCAGGAACTGGAAATCCAGCTGGCAGAAAAGGACATTGTGATTGCACAGCAGGATGAGGCCATCAACAGCCTGAACAACGATGTGGAGAATCTGGCTGCCGAGAATACCAGCAAGAGCCAGACAGTAGCTGCTCAGGACAAGCAGTTGAATACAGCGTGGTTCGTATTCGGTACCAAGTCTGAGTTGAAGGAACAGAAGATTCTGCAGAACGGTGATGTACTGAAGAGCGGAAACTTCAATAAGGATTACTTCACCAAGATTGATATCCGTTATGACAAGGAGATCAAACTGTACTCTAAGAGTGCCAAGTTGCTGACCAATCATCCGGCCGGTACCTATAAACTGGAGAAGGATACCAAAGGGCAGTATGTGCTGCACATCACCAATCCTACTGAATTCTGGAGCGTGAGCAAGTATCTGGTTATCCAGGTGCGTTAATCCGACAGACACATACATCAGGAAGCATCCCTTTGGTACAGGGGATGCTTCTTTGTGTTCCTATTTGGTCCTGTCTTTGTATTTGTTTTATATTCCGGGGTGGCAAAGGGCGCCTTCCTGACGCTCCGCAGCCGGAAATCCCGGGAATTGATTACGAAAGGATTTTATCAGATGAAAGAATTTGTAATATCAGAAGCTCAGGCCGAAACCGCCATCCTGGTCGGTCTGATTACACAACAGCAGGATGAGCGCAAAACCAATGAGTATCTGGATGAGCTGGAGTTCCTGGCTGATACGGCCGGAGCCGTCACCGTGAAGCGCTTTACCCAGCGTGCTGCCGGTCCGAGTGCCGTGACTTATGTGGGTAAAGGTAAGCTGGAGGAGATACGAGCCTATATCGAAGCCGAAGAGGAAGCGGAGCGTGAAATCGGTATGGTGATTTTCGACGACGAGTTGTCGGCCAAACAGATGCGCAATATCGAAGCGGTTCTGAAGGTGAAGATCCTGGACCGTACTTCGCTCATCCTGGATATTTTTGCCATGCGTGCCCAGACGGCCAACGCGAAGACTCAGGTAGAGCTGGCACAGTATCGCTATATGCTGCCCCGACTGCAACGCTTGTGGACGCACTTGGAGCGTCAGGGAGGTGGTTCCGGTTCCGGTGGTGGTAAAGGTTCTGTGGGATTGCGTGGTCCGGGTGAAACCCAGTTGGAAATGGACCGTCGTATTATCCTGAACCGCATGTCGCTCCTGAAACAGCGTCTGGCTGAGATCGACCGCCAGAAGACCACCCAGCGCAGCAACCGCGGACGAATGATCCGTGTGGCACTGGTCGGATATACGAATGTGGGTAAGAGCACGCTGATGAACCTGATGGCCAAGAGCGAGGTCTTTGCGGAAAACAAGCTTTTTGCGACTCTGGACACCACGGTGCGCAAGGTGATTATCGACAATCTGCCGTTCCTGCTTTCCGATACGGTAGGATTTATCCGGAAATTGCCGACCGATCTGGTAGACTCTTTCAAGAGTACACTGGACGAGGTGCGCGAGGCAGATTTGCTGCTGCATGTGGTAGATATCTCGCATCCTGACTTTGAAGAGCAGATCAAGGTGGTGGAGAAAACGCTGGCCGATTTGAATTGCAGCGACAAGCCTTCGATGATCGTATTCAATAAGGTGGATGCCTATACCTGGACCGAGAAGGATGAAGACGACCTGACTCCGGCTACCAAGGAAAACATTTCGCTCGACGATATGATGAAAACCTGGATGGCCCGCATGAACGACAACTGCATCTTTATTTCGGCCCGTCAGAAAACCAACATCGAGGAGTTCCGCAAGGTGCTCTACGACAAGGTGCGCGAGCTGCACGTGCAAAAGTATCCGTATAACGATTTCTTATTTCAGAAATATGATGAGGATGGAGAACTGTAACCACAGTTCTTCACCCTCTTTTTGTTTTTATAAAAACCAGTAGCTATGAAGACTTATCGCAAACTAACGAAGGAGGAGATTGATTGCCTGAAACGGCAGTTCTGCGAGGCAGATGACTGGCAGCATGTTGAGGTGGCCGAAGGCTTCTCGCCGGAACATGTACGCCAGACCCGTTTTTCAGGACAAGTGCGCCTTGGGGTGTTCCATGACGAATTTACTCTGAGCGGAGGCATTGTAAAGCATTCCGGATTGAGAAATGTCACCTTGCATCATGTCACCGTGGGCGACAATTGTCTGATAGAAAACGTAAAGAACTACATTGCGAATTATTGTATCGGTGACCATACCTTTATTGAAAACGTCGATACGATTCTGGTCGACGGTAAGACCCGCTTCGGTAACGGAGTCGAGGTGTCTGTGCTGAATGAAACCGGTGGCCGCGAGGTGCTCATCCATGATCATCTGTCGGCTCATCAGGCTTATTTCATGGCTTTGTACCGTCACCGCCCCTTGCTGATTGACAAGATGCGCCGCATCATTCAGGAATATGCCGATATCCATGCCTCGGAGATTGGAACCATTGGCAGTCATGTTACGATAGTGGATTCCGGATATATACGAAATGTTCGTATCGGTGATTTTGCCAAGATCAAGGGAGCCGGTCGCCTGAAGAACGGAAGCCTGAACAGTAATGAGGCGGCTCCTGTTCACATCGGGCAGGGGGTGATTTGCGATGACTTTATTATTTCCAGTGGCTCACGTGTGGAAGACGGTACGATGCTGACCCGTTGTTTTGTCGGGCAGGCCTGCCACATGGGGCACACGTATTCCGCATCCGATTCTCTGTTTTTCAGCAACTGTCAGGAGGAAAACGGGGAGGCCTGTGCCATTTTTGCCGGTCCGTTTACGGTGACACACCACAAGTCTACCTTGCTGATTGCCGGTATGTTTTCCTTTATGAACGCAGGTTCGGGTTCCAACCAAAGCAATCACATGTATAAACTGGGCCCGATTCATCAGGGAACTCTGGAGCGCGGTGCAAAGACCACTTCCGATTCTTATGTGCTTTGGCCGGCTCGTATCGGAGCTTTCTCACTGGTGATGGGGCGCCATGTGCACCATCCTGACACCACGAACCTGCCGTTCTCTTATCTGATTGAAGAGCAGAACACCACTTATCTAGTGCCGGGAGTCAATCTGCGCAGTGTGGGTACCATCCGCGATGCCCAGAAATGGCCGAAGCGAGACAAGCGTACCGATCCGAACCATCTGGACCAGATTAATTATAATCTGCTTAGCCCGTATACCATTCAGAAGATGATGAACGGACGCCGTATTCTGAAAGAACTGGCCCGGGTATCGGGCGAAACATCCGAGATATACTCTTATCAGAGTGCCAAGATCAAGAATTCGGCCCTGAACAAGGGAATCATGTTCTATGAAACAGCCATTCAGAAGTTTCTCGGTAATTCGATTATCAAGCGCCTGGAACAACTGGAATATACGGATGATGAGGCTCTGCGTGTTTGGCTGAAGCCCGACTGTCCGATTGGTGAAGGGGATTGGGTAGACATTTCCGGACTGATTGCTCCGAAAAGCGAAGTGGAGTGCCTGATGGACGATATCGAGCAGGAGCGTGTCCGCACGGTGGAACAGATGCATGAACGCTTTGCCGAAATGCACCGGAATTATTATGCTTATGAATGGACCTGGGCCTACGGCAAGATTCTGGAATACTATCATCTGAATCCCGAAACGATATCCCGTCAGGATGTGATCGACATCGTGCAGCGCTGGCAGGCCGCCGTGGTGGGACTGGACCGTATGGTTTATGAAGATGCGCGCAAGGAGTTTTCACTCAGCGCCATGACCGGTTTCGGAGCCGACGGTAGTCGTACAGAGCAACAGATGGACTTCGAGGAAGTGCGCGGTGCCTTTAACAGCAACCCATTTGTGACGGCCGTATTGGAGCACATTCGGGTGAAAACCGAACTGGGAAACGAACTGATAGCCCGACTGAGCGCCAAGGCTTAAAGAAAAGAGCGCGGAATCCCGGATATTCCTGCCGGGAAATGTCCGCGGTATCGACTTTTTTTGTTACCTTTGCTACACGATTAAACATAACTGTAAACTAATAAAATAAAGATTATGGCAAATGCACCAGAGTTCAAGTATGCTCCTATGTTCCAGAGAGGAAAGGACAATACTGAATACTATCTGCTGACCAAAGACTATGTGTCTGTCAGCGAGTTCGAGGGAACCCCAATCCTGAAGATTGCTCCCGAGGGTTTGACCGCTATGGCCAACGCTGCTTTCCGTGATGTTTCTTTCATGCTGCGCCGTTCACACAACGAGCAGGTGGCTAAGATCCTGACTGATCCGGAAGCCAGTGAAAACGATAAATATGTGGCATTGACCTTCTTGCGCAACGCCGAAGTTGCTGCCAAGGGTGTTCTGCCGTTCTGCCAGGATACCGGTACTGCCATTATCCACGGTGAGAAGGGACAGCAGGTTTGGACCGGCTACTGCGATGAAGAGGCTCTGTCAAAAGGTGTATACAAGACCTATACTGAGGAAAACCTCCGCTATTCACAGAATGCACCGCTCAGCATGTATGAGGAAGTAAATACCAAGTGTAACCTGCCGGCTCAGATCGACATTGAGGCTACTGAAGGTATGGAATATGAATTCCTGTGTGTGACCAAGGGTGGTGGTTCTGCCAACAAGACTTATCTCTATCAGGAAACCAAGGCTATCCTGAATCCGGCTACTTTGGTTCCGTTCCTGGTTGAAAAGATGAAGACTTTGGGAACTGCAGCTTGTCCTCCTTATCACATCGCCTTTGTGATCGGTGGTACTTCTGCTGAGAAGAACCTGCTCACTGTGAAATTGGCTTCAACTCGTTTCTATGATACTCTGCCTACTACCGGCGACGAAACCGGTCGTGCTTTCCGCGACATCGAGCTGGAGAAGCAGGTATTGGAAGAGGCTCATCGTATCGGTTTGGGTGCTCAGTTCGGTGGTAAGTACTATGCACACGACGTGCGTATCATCCGTTTGCCTCGTCACGGTGCTTCTTGTCCGGTAGGTTTGGGCGTTTCTTGCTCTGCCGACCGTAACATCCGTTGTAAGATCAACAAGGACGGTATCTGGATCGAGAAACTGGATTCTAACCCAGGCGAACTGATTCCGGAAGAACTGCGTCAGGCTGGTGAGGGCAACGCTGTGAAGATTGACCTGAACCGTCCGATGAACGAGATTCTGGCTGAGTTGGACAAGTATCCGGTAGCTACCCGTTTGAGCTTGAACGGTACCATCATCGTAGGCCGTGATATTGCTCACGCCAAGCTGAAAGAAAAACTGGATCGCGGTGAAGACCTGCCACAATACATCAAGGATCATCCTATCTACTACGCTGGTCCGGCCAAGACTCCGGCCGGTATGGCTTGCGGTTCTATGGGCCCGACTACTGCCGGACGTATGGATCCTTACGTAGATCTGTTCCAGAGCCACGGCGGCAGCATGATTATGCTGGCCAAGGGTAACCGTAGCCAGGCTGTAACCGATGCCTGCAAGAAGCATGGCGGTTTCTACCTCGGTTCTATCGGTGGACCGGCTGCCATCCTTGCTCAGAACAACATCAAGAGCATCGAGTGTGTAGAATATCCGGAACTGGGTATGGAAGCCATCTGGAAGATTGAAGTAGAAGACTTCCCTGCATTTATCCTGGTGGACAACAAGGGTAACGATTTCTTCAAGCAGATCAAGCCTCGTTGTCTGGGTAACTGCAAATAATATTCAGAGCCAAGGGAGGAGTATTTTCTGATGCCTCTCTTGGCTCGCATTCTTATTCTGAGACCGGTGAACACCATTTATGATGCGCCGGTCTCAGACTGTTTATTTTAAGGTCCAATAACATGAAAACAAAGTTTCTTTCCTTTTTGGCTGCCTGCCTGTTGGCCGGGACAGTTCTGGCCGACAACCTTTCCGGAAATATCCAGGGTGTTGAGAGCGGGGCAGTCATCGTATGCAGTTATGACCCTGCCAACGGACAGGCTTTGATGCGTGATACGGTCGTTTTGCAGAACGGAGCGTTCTCGATAACCGTACCCGACCGCTTGATGCAGATTCATGTAATTGCCAAGCCGAAAGATCCTGCGGCGGCAGCCATGATGATGAGTCCCCGCAATGCCTTTCTGTTTTTGCCCGGCGACCATCTGAAACTGAACGGTCCGGTTACGGCTCTGAAACCTTCGGGGACTAGGCTTTATAAGGAGTTGGATGCCTGTGGAGCTTGGAAAAACCTGCATGCGAAATCCGATTCTTTGTTGCGGATCATCAATACCTGTTATCAGGACAAAGAGAAAAACCAGGCAATCCTGTCCCGCCTGATGGGACAGTTGAAAGAGGTCTATGCCGAACAGAAAAAGGTCTGCAAGGAGATTGTGATGCAGCAGCCCGGTAGTCTGGCTGCGGCTTACTTGGTGACGTTGCAACCGTTGAATGACGCCGTGCTCCTGATACCGCTGCTTCAGCCTGAGGTCCAGAACGGAGCATTCCGGTCTGTTTTTGACCGGATGAAGAGCGATTATGAACAGGCCCGGAAGCGTGAAGAGGCCCAGAAGACACTGGTTGCCGGAAAGAAGGCACCTGATTTCCGCCTGCGCGATTTGAAAGGGCAGGAACGTACTCTGGCCGATTTTCAGGGAAAATATGTGCTTCTGGATTTTTGGGGAACCTGGTGCGGATGGTGCATCAAGGGCATTCCGCAGATGAAGGAATATTATCAGAAGTATAAAGACCGGATGGAGATTGTGGGCATTTGCTGCAATGACACGGAGAATGCCTGGCGAAACGGAGTGACCAAGCACGGTCTACCGTGGACCAATCTTTATAACGGTTATGAAAAAGAAGTCACCACCCGTTATGCCGTCAGCGGTTTTCCCACCAAGGTGCTGATAGACCCGAATGGCAATCTGGTGCAGATCTTTGTCGGAGAGTCTGAGGAACTCTACCAGAAACTCGATAAATTATTTACTAACCAATAAATTGTAATTACCCTTATGAGAAAAGTTAAGAGATTAGTTTTGCTGGCATGCAGTGTATTCTGTCTGTCGGGCGCTGTGTGGGCGCAGAACGCAAAGCCTTTTGTCATTCCGGAGTTGAAGGAATGGAAGGGTGGCGACGGACAGTTTGTGCCGACCGCATCGTCACGCATCGTTTGTGCTTCCGGTGAGGCTGAATTGTTGCGTGTAGCCCAGGCCTTTGCCGCCGACTATGAAGAGATGTTCGGCGTGCGTATGCCGGTCATGGTAGGCAAGGCTGCAGCCGGAGATTTCGTATTCCAGCTCAAGGCCGACAAGAAGATGCCGAAAGAAGGTTATGATATCCGTATCACCGACCGCGTACAGGTTACGGCTCCTGAAACCTCGGGCGCTTTCTGGGCAACCCGTACCCTGTTGCAGATGACGGAACAGTCAGACAGCCGCAGTCTGGCCAAAGGAAACATGCGTGACTTCCCGAGCTATGGCGTGCGCGGATTCATGCTTGATGTCGGTCGTAAGTTCTTCACTATCGACTTCCTGCGCGATTATGTGAAGTTCATGGCCTATTATAAGATGAATACCTTCCAGATTCATTTGAACGACAACGGATTCAAGCAATTCTTCGGTCATGACTGGAACAAGACTTATGCCGCTTTCCGTCTGGAATGCGACACTTATCCGGGGCTGACAGCCGAGGACGGTTTCTATACCAAGCAGGAATTCATTGACTTGCAGAAACTGGCCGAGAACAACTATGTGGAGATTATTCCGGAAATCGATGCTCCGGCCCACTCTTTGGCCTTCTCACACTATAAGCCGGAAATCGGCAGCCAGACTTACGGTATGGACCATCTGGATCTGGGCAATCCGGAAACTTACAAGTTCATGGACGGTCTGTTCAAGGAATATCTTGAGGGAAACAATCCGGTGTTCCGCGGCAAGCGTGTGAATATCGGTACCGACGAGTATTCCAATAAGGACAAGCAAGTGGTAGAGCAGTTCCGTGCCTTTACCGACCACTACATCAAATACGTAGAGCAGTTCGGCAAACAGGCTTGTGTATGGGGCGCTCTGACTCATGCCAAGGGTGAAACTCCGGTGAAGGTGGATAATGTCGTGATGAACATCTGGCACAATCCGTTTGCGCAGCCGCGCGATATGAAGGCGTTGGGCTATAAGATGATCAGCATTCCCGACGGACTGACTTACATCGTGCCTCAGGCCGGTTATTACTACGATTACCTGAACTGCCAGTATCTGTATGAGAACTGGACTCCGGCAGTGATTGCCAACGAGGTGTTCGATGAGAACGATCCGGCTGTTCTGGGTGGTATGTTTGCCGTATGGAACGATCATGTAGGTAATGGAATTTCGATGCAGGATGTGCATCACCGTGCTTTCCCGGCCATGCAGACATTGGCTGTGAAGATGTGGACCGGCAAGGATACCAAGTTGTCATACGCCGACTTCAACCAGAAGCGCCTGGCACTGAGCGAGGCTCCGGGTGTGAATATTCTGGGTCGTATCGGCAAGGGTAAGGAAATGGTATATGAAGCTGCTGCGGTGACTCCGGGCATGAAGACTCCTTATCGTGAAGTGGGTTACGATTACACCGTAAGCTTTGATATCGAAGGAGCCGATGAGGCCAAGGGTACCGAGCTGTTCCGTTCACGCGATGCCGTGTTCTATCTGGCCGATCCAATCAGTGGTATGCTGGGATATGCTCGCGACGGTTATCTCTACACCTTCGGCTATCGGGTAAAACCGGGCAAGGTGAACATTGCCATCGAGGGTGACAATCAGGCCACCCGTCTGTATATCGACGGCAAACTGGCAGAAGAACTGGGTAAGCGCACTCTGTATTATAACGAAGGCGGCAAGGACAAGATGTACCAGTCACGCACTCTGGTGTTCCCATTGGAGAAGGCCGGTCAGTTCTCTAGCCGTATCAGCAATCTGAAAGTATATAATTACAAGCAGCATTAATTTCCGAAAAGGAGATCAAAAATGCGGGGCGACATCACACGGTGTCGCCCCGTTTTTGTATCCTTGTGCGGGTTTTTCCAAATTATCACCGTGATGATAATAAATTATCTCCCCGTCGGTAAAAGATTACTGCGCCGTCAGTAATCCATTACTTACGGGGCAGTAAAATGAAAAAATGCCGCATCTTAGGGTCAGAGTATGAAAAAATCCCTTTATTCCGTGCCGGGATTCAAGCATGCAGCACAAAATAAAGGGATGAATCGTTGCGGAGTGTAAGCATTGTATTTCATATAAGCATCTTCCTTGGGGGCAAATTGGCAAGAACCTTCTTACATTTATCTCTTTTCTTGTCATACTCCTTTCTGTAATTATCTATATTCCTTTTTGTGTAATGACAGATGCAAATAATTTCTCTATTGGATATACAAGATAAGTTCAGGGCAACAGACATTTATAGAAAGGATAAACCCCTTCACGTATCATAGGCACTAATATTGAATCTCTTGCTTCTCGTTGTTATCTATATAGAATTCCACTTTTGCACACAAGATCTTTCTGGAATGAAAATGTACAAATATTAAATCGCTATGTACCTATTTTCTTGATACGATATTTCATAATATAACTTTTTGGCAAATCTTGATAAATTGAATTTGCCAAAAGGTTGATATAATTTTATTTTTATCTTTTCATATATTACAAAATACGTATTTTTTATAACTTTGTATCCATAAGAACAAAAAACGGAAGCATATTAACCTATAAAATTATTCAATCATAAAAAATACAAGTTGCAAATTCATAAAATATCTTCGTGAAGAATTACATGAAATACATGCTGAATATTGATGTGTATCTTCCAGAAATTTTTTCTTTTTAATGCCAGGAGCCTTGTCTGTTAGTTTAACATATTCCAGAAAAAGACAAATAATACACTGTTTATGAAATAGAAAAGACATTAAAATAAAGGGAGGAGTATTATGAGGAAAGCAAGAAATGAAAACCTAACCAGCATCGATGCTATAATGGATGCGGAATTCAGCAAGCCAGGAACTACTAAGGGTAAAGAATTCCGAAAAAGAAGTATACATTACCTACCACATAAGACCAACTGTATGTGATACCAGAAAAAAAATTACGCAATCTGAACTGCCAGAAAAGATTGAAGCAAAAAAATCTTATATCCTGAATTGAAAAAAATATTACTATACCTAGTATCGATTCGTTTTACCGTTAATTGATGCACTATGATTAAAAAGGAATTGTCAAACCATATTGTTATGATGGAGTTTTATAAGAGAAAACTTTTAACTTACCGTCCTATAACATCTATATAAATTCAGTAGAGAATAGAAATGATTCACATTATCAAACTATCTTACAACTATTAAGTTGTTTTATGTAAATAAATATTCTTAATACTATAATGATATGAGAAAAGTTTTTTTATTTATTTTGATAATATTGTTCCCTTTTTGCGAGGCATTAAGTCAAACAACATTTGAAATATCTGAGGATCTTACATTTGACTTTAGTAAAACCAAACTAGAGGTTTCTGATGCTGCAAAAAGGATACGCGCATCGAAAAGAAGTGGTGGAGGAGAAATTATCTTAAAGTATATGGATGAAACTCCTGTGTCAGATGAATTAATTACAAGTTTAAATGTTGCGACAGATATTTGGCGCGACTACATACCTTATGGAAAAACTCTGAAACTTAATGTTTATTTTGACGATACACTTAAATCAGATATAAAATTGAGTGTTTTATATCAAATCAATCCTAATAATGGATTGATATATCCTGCCCCTCTATTGAGAGCAATCCTGCCTGATGATAATACAAATGATTACGATGCAAAAATATATATAAATACAACAAAAGATTGGAGCTTTGGTATTGGAGAGGAAAATGCATACAAATCCAAAAACTTAACGCTTGCTTTTGCACAATGTATATGCAAGTGCCTTGGTTTTGGTACCAGTTTAAATGAGAATAATAAAATAAATGGAAGTCTTTCTATTTTTGATAATTACTTGCATGCAGGAGAACATAAACTTGCTGATTATGTTTCTGATAGCAATGCTTTAAAACAATTTGCAACTGGAAATCTAGGGGATGTCTATTTTTCTTCCTCCGATATAAATGTGAAACTTTATACACCTGAGACATTTGATAATAATTATTCGATGAGATATATCGAAGATGAGAAATCTTTCATGGGATATAACAGGAATAACAAAACGCAAGATTTATTCATTGATGATTTGACTCTTAATATCTTAAACGAGTTGGGTTGGAACTTTTTACAAAAAGAAAAATACGCAATTGTATCTGACGATATTGATAGCACAGGCATTACATCTGCTTATATACCACATGAATTTTATATAACTCCCAATACTGTAAATTTTACAAATATTAAATGGGAATTAAACTTAACACTTGCGGATGGTTCTTCAACAACATTTTGTTCATCTAACGACAAAATATTTTCAATTCCGGAAATATCTAATCCTGATTTATATGCCCATACTATTGAAGGTGATATACGTGGTATTATTACATTCGAAGGAGTTACAAATGGAGAAATAGTTAGCTTAACATATCCAATCATTTTTGAACTTAAACCGCGTATCATATCTGCAAAAGTAATAAGCACAAATGTAAATAACGACCCTTATTACTTTGATGCAGTTGTTGAAATTAGATATGAAGGCTCTCACTATATCAATGCTTATGTTGAAGAAGAATACAGTCCCTATTTAGTCTCATATTATTCATCTACACCTTATTGCTCAAAAATTCATCTTACAAATATTGCTTTATGGGGAGGTGCTTGGTTTGACATAACAGTTCGTAACGAATATGGTAGTGATAATTATGTCCTTGATTTATCTGAAAATGTTGGAACAGGAATAAATACACCTGAAAAAATAAATAATGAGATATCTCATATAGAAATATACAATCTGCAAGGTCAACTCGTTGGAATATATAATGATTCTTCTTATATGGACTTACCTAAAGGTATGTATGTAATAAAATTCTATAAAAATAATAGACATCATAAAACATCAAAGATATTTTTAAATTAAAAATCTATTTCATTTTTACCATTTCATCTTTGTCTGTCTTAAATATATTCGGCACTATAAAATATTTTGTGTAAATGGAAATACGGGATTCAGAAATGAGTCTCGTATTTTTTATTTTATACATTTGCAAAATGAGGGTAGTGGGTAGTGTTTCACTGAGTGAATACTGTCTCAAAAACTGCTTATCAGACATCCTTTTTTCCATTATCTCCCCCGTCGGTAATTTATTATCTATACGATGTAAAATGAAAACCAACAGCCTATTCTTTCCAAAAGACAAAAAAATCCCTTTATTCTGTGCCGGGATTCAAACATGCAGCACAAAATAAAGGGATGAATCGTTGCGGAGCCTTTACTCCAGAATATCTTTAATGTCGTCTTTTCCCAGTTTGGAGATCCGTTCGCGCATGGCGGTGTCTCCTTTCAGGTTTTGCAGTTTGTAGTAGTCCATAAAGCCCATGTTACCGTCGCGCAGAGCCTGAGCCAGTGCTTTAGGTACCTCGGCTTCGGCCTGAATCACCTCGGCACGTGCTTCTTCAGCCTTGGCCTTCATTTCCTGTTCAGCGGCAATCGCCATGGCACGGCGCTCTTCGGCCTTGGCCTGTGCGATGTTCTTGTCGGCGTTTGCCTGATCCATTTGCAGGGTGGCACCGATATTCTTACCCACATCAATGTCGGCAATGTCGATAGACAGAATCTCGAAAGCCGTACCGGCATCCAGACCTTTCTTCAAAACCAGTTTGGAAATGGAATCCGGATTCTCGAGCACCTGTTCGTGGTTTTCGGCAGAACCGATGGAGGACACGATGCCTTCGCCTACACGGGCCAGAATCGTATCTTCGCCGGCACCGCCCACCAGCTGGTGAATGTTGGCTCGCACGGTGACGCGCGCTTTGGCAATCAGCTGAATACCGTTCTTGGCCACTGCTGCTACCGGAGGGGTGTCGATCACCTTCGGGTTTACGGAAGTCTGCACAGCCTCGAATACATCACGGCCCGCCAGGTCGATGGCGGTAGCCTTTTCAAAAGGCAGGTCGATGTTGGCTTTCGAAGCGGATACCAGTGCATGTACCACGCGCTGCACATGACCGCCGGTCATATAGTGCGCCTCGAGATTGTCGCGTGTCACGTTGGTCAGTCCGGCCTTGTGCGCTTCTATCAGACAAGGCACAATGACATTGGGCGGCACATTACGGATGCGCATCAGAAACAGCTGGATGAGCGAAATGTGAACGCCCGATACCTTGGCCGACAGCCAGAGGAAGAAAGGCACGAAGTGAAAGAATATACTCAGAACGATGATGACCGCTACCGCAATGATAACCGGTCCGAAAAATTGAATTTCCATGGTTATAGGTAATTAAATGAATAAAAAAGGGTTCTTTTCAAATAAGGTTTTCTGTGCGTTTCACCCATACCTGTCCGTCGATGACACGGGTGATGACGACCGGAGTCTTTTCATCCAGAAAACCGTCGGCTGACTGTACCTGTACGATTTTTCCGTCGAAATCGGCATTGCCGATCAGGGCCAGGCGGGTCAGTGCGATTCCCCGGTCGCCCACCTTGACCGAAAGCTGTTCTTCTGTAGCGGCGGTCGAGTCGATGGTGCGCTTCAGCGAGATACGGTCCAGAGCTTTGGAGCGGAGCATCCAGATGCCCGCCACCAGACAGACAATCAGCGAAGCGGCCAGTACGATGATGCCAGCCGACAGACCGTAGCTGTCGAACACCAGCACGTTGGCACCGATGAGGCACGCGGCCGAAACGATTCCTGCCAGACTGGTTCCGGGAATGATAAAAATCTCCAGAGCCATGAAGAACACGCAGAGTACGAATAAGGTACTGATGAGAATGATGTCCATAAGCCTATGATTTTACGGTTCCTTATATGTAATAGGCGGAGAAAAGCGTTTCCAGAAGTGGAAACGCCAGATAATAAGTTCGGGGCAGAAGACTAATATCCTTGCCGGTATTTGTCTTCATCCTTGTCCTCAAGCATGCTGAGATAAGAATTGTAGCGGCTTTGACTGATATAATGGTCTTCTACCGCCCGGAGCACGGCGCAACCCGGCTCGTGTGTGTGCGTACAGTTGTTGTACTTGCAGTCGGCCGATACGGCGAATATTTCCTTGAAATAATGCGCCACCTCTTCTTTCTCCATGTCGAAGGTGCCGAAGCCCTTGATGCCCGGAGTGTCGATGATGTATCCACCCTGGGGCAGTTCGAACATTTCGCTGAAGGTGGTGGTGTGCATACCCGTATCATGCGCGTAGGAAATCTCGGCTGTTTTGGCTCCGATACCCGGAAGCAGGGCGTTCAGCAGAGTAGATTTGCCTACACCCGAATTGCCGGAGAACAGAGTGATTTTGCCGGCCAGTTCCTGTTGCAGGACTTCAATGCCCTCGCCGTTGAGTGCGGAGCAGCAGAAACAGCGGTAACCGATGGTTTCATACAGATTTACCAGCGCCTGCATATAGCTTGTTTCGTCCTCGCTGTAGCAGTCCGTTTTGTTGAAGATGAGGCACACCGGCACCCGATAAGCCTCTGCCGAAGCCAGAAAACGGTCGATAAAGGTGGTCGACGTTTCGGGATGGCTCACGGTGACAACCAGAAAAACCTGATCCAGATTGGCCGCCAGAATGTGGCTCTGTTTGGACAGGTTGGAAGCCTTGCGGATGATATAGTTCTTGCGGTCCTCAATCTCGCTGATAAAGGCCGTACCCTCGGCATTCGGGTGTATGGTCACACGGTCGCCCACGGCCACAGGATTGGTGCTTCGGATGCCTTTCAGGCGGAAGTTTCCCTTGATCTTGCAGTCAATAAGCCGGTTGTCGTCGGTTTTGACGACATACCAGCTTCCTGTATTCTTGATGACAAGTCCTTTCATTTAGACAGTCATGATTTCTTTTTCCTTGGCAGCCAGCAAGGCATCGATCTGCTTGATGGCCTTGTCGTGCTGTTTCTGCAAGTCGTTTTCAGCATCCTTTTCCATATCCTCGCTCAGTCCGTCCTTGATGGCCTTCTTCAGCTTGTCGATGGTGTCACGGCGTGCGTTGCGCACACTTACCTTGGCAGTCTCGGCCTCCTTGCTACACTGCTTGGCCAGAGTTCTACGGCGCTCTTCGGTCAATGGAGGAATACCCAGACGGATAATCTCACCGTTGTTTTCCGGCATGATGCCCAGATCAGAGTCGATGATTGCCTTCTCGATGATGCGGAACATGCTCTTGTCCCAAGGCTTGATGGCGATGGTGCGTGCGTCCGGAGTGTTTACGGCAGCTACATTATTGATAGGTACCATGCTTCCGTATGAGTCCACACGGATGCTGTCCAGAATTCGTACGTCGGCCTTTCCGGCGCGGATGTGAGCCAATGAGTCCTCCAGATACATTACGGCCTCATCCATTTTCTCTTGTGCCTCAGCGAGGCATGCTTTTACGTCAATCATATTGAATTGTTTTAGTCGTTATTGAATTAATATTTGATGATGGAGCAAAAATAGTTTTTTTTTTTCTCTTTCACAATATGATTTGGTGGATAAGAAAAAAAAAACAATACCTTTGTAACCATATCGTAATAATCGTCAACCTTAATACATAATATCATTCGTGGAAGATCCAACAGCTTATAAAAACAGCCTACAGCCTCTGCTGGCGGCCATGGACCCGATTTCTCTGCATGAGATGTCGTCCATTCGTCTGATGAATCGTACGGACAAGAAATTTGTGACGGATATCGGACATTTGTATCAGATGCTCGAATTGCTCCGGGATGACTACTTTGTGCAGGAGGTGGAGGGCGTGCGCATTTGTGCCTATCAGACCATCTATTGGGACACTCCCGACCATGCCTTTTACCGGATGCATCACAACGGCAAGACGCCGAGACGCAAAATCCGGGTGCGTACCTATCTGGATTCGGACATCACCTTTCTGGAGGTGAAAGAAAAGAACAATCACGGGCGCACGCATAAGGAGCGGATTATGGTGGCTGGCGAGGACCGTCTGCTGGAGAGCGGGGCGGAAAATTTCCTGCAAGAGCAGTTCCGTTGCGGTTTGTCGGCTTTCCAACCGGCCGTATGCAATCACTTTTATCGCATCACACTGGTCAACAAAGGAAAAACAGAGCGTCTGACCATCGATTTCGGGGTCTGTTTTGAAAATTATGAAACCGGATGCAAGGAGGGGACCGGCAATCTGGTTATCATAGAACTGAAGCGCGACGGCAATGTGCCTTCGCCCGTGTTGCAGGTGCTTCGTCGTTTGCGGGTGCGTCCCTTGGGCTTCAGCAAATACTGTATCGGTTCTTTATTGACCAATCTTTCGTTGAAGCAGAACCGCTTCAAGATGAAAATGACAGAAATCAGAAAGAGAGCAATATTGAAACTATAACCCATTAAAAACCAAACAATTTTATAGTTATGTCTTTTTTAGAACCAATTACCGTGATGGGAGTTCCCGTCCTGGACATGCGCGGCTTGCTGGAACTGGTGGTGCGTTTTGCATTGAATATTCTGGCCGTAGGCAGTATCGTACGTTTTTTCTATTATCCGAAGAGCCAGCGCAGAGATTATTATTTTACTTTCATTTTAATATCTGTCAGCATCTTTATGCTGGTTTATTACATGGAAGGGGCCAAACTGAAGGTCGGTGCGGCTCTGGGCTTGTTTGCCATCTTCGGCATTATCCGTTACCGTACGGAGGCGGTGCCCATCCGTGAGATGACTTATCTGTTCTTCCTGGTGGCTCTGTCGGTCATCAACGGTATGGCCGAGGAAATGAGCATCATCGAGCTGCTGATTCCGAACCTGATTTTCATTCTGGTGGCCTGGCTCTTTGAGAGTAGCCGTCTGGTTCGTCACGTGCCCAGCAAGTATATCTGTTATGACAACATCAGTCTGATTACTCCCGAGCGGCGTGCCGATCTGATTGCCGATCTGAAACAGCGCACCGGACTGAATGTGATCCGTGTGGAGGTGGGCACCATCGATTTCCTGCGTGACAGCGCACTGCTCAAAATCTATTATGAGGATGCCGAGGAAAAGGGAAGCGAAATGGAGGACATGCTCCGTCTGCCCCGCAATAACTGATACCTTATTGATAAGAACGAAAAATAGCAAGCAATGATGAAAAAGAGAATCTTAGGACTGGCCGGTGCCTTGCTTTGCTGGGGCACGGCTTTGTGGGCTCAGAGTGATGACTTTGGGTTGTGGACGGAAATCAATGTGTCGAAGTCCTTACCGCATAACCTGGAACTGTCGTTTGAGGGCGAATACCGTATGGAGGACTGTCTACGCAAGACCGACCGTTTTGGTGGAACGCTCAGTCTGGGATACAAGCCCACCAAGTTTATGAAGCTCAAGGCCGGATATGCCTTGCTGTATGGCTATAATTCGGAGGAGCGCAAGGAAAAATATACCAACGATGTTGAGGATCCGTTCTTCTACGAAGGATATAATATTACCGAGGCTTACTGGTCTTTGCGCCATCGCTTCAAGGCCGATGTCACTTTCGACAAGAAATTCTTCAAGTGGCTGAAGATTTCTCTGCGTGAGCGCTATCAGTACACATTCCGTCCGGAGCAAGAGGTGCCGCGTATGAAGTACCGCTTCTACGAGGGGGAGCTCAAACCCGGATATCCGGAGTCTGATCCGGATGTAAAGCACGAGAAGCGCACGCACATGCTGCGTTCCCGTCTGGAGTTCCAATACGACAAGAAGAAATGCGACTGGAAACCGTTCGTTTCTTTCGAAGTCTACAACGATCTGGCCAATCAGATGAAAACCGGAGAGTATAAGGTGATGTGTGGTACGGACTATAAAATCTCCAAACAGCACAAAGTGAATGTGTCTTATCTGTTCAATACCGAGATGGAGACACACCCTTATGAGAGCCGTCATGTGCTGATTCTGGGCTATTCATACGATTTCTAAACCAAAACACAAAATAGTAGGAATATGAAAAAACGTTGGTGGGGCATTCTGCCCGTAATAGCATTGCTGGCACCTCAGTGCGTTCAGGCTGACGAGACGGAATATATGGTGTTTCTGTCATCGGCCGGCGAGCAGGGGATTGCTGTTTCTGACTTGAAAAAGGTGGTTTTTCAGAGCGGAGAAATGATTGTGGAGAAGAAGGACAACACTTCGGAGCGTTTTGCACTGAAAGATATGAACAAGATGTTTTTCCGGATGCAGTCTACCGGAATAGAGAAACCCGCTGAGGCCGGCGCCCGGCTGATCTGGAACGCACAGACTGCCGAAGTAGGATTGCCGGCAACTTCTTCCGGCGCCTGGGCTACGGTGTACTCGCTGAGCGGTACGGTGATCTGTAAGGAACGGATGGCCGCAGCCGGAGGAACTCTGTCGCTGAGTCATCTGCCAAAGGGTGTTTATGTGGTGCATTATGCCGGAATGACGCTTAAAATTGTGAAGCCATGAAGAAAAGATTGATGAATATAGGCAAGGGGCTGGCTGTACTGTGCCTCTTGTTGCTGGCCCTGCCGGTGGCAGCCCAGCGTTATATGTATGTGTGGCAGGGTGGAAACTTCACTCGGGTGGACCGTTCTACGGTGGGCGACATGCCTTTCTCCGGCGGCGGTTATTATTTGCAGATTGATGGCGTGAGCTATCCGGTATCGCGTCTGGACAGTATTACCTTTACACCTCCTGTGTTGGATACAACCGGCAAAGTGGTGGTGCGCTATGAGGGTAACCGGGCCGAAGTAAGCATTCCGGCATCGGTTTCCGGAGTTACTGCACAGGTGAACGGAGCACATGTCATCCTGACCTCTACCAATACGACGGATGAGCTGGAATATGTGTTGCAGGGAACTTCATCAGCCGGTTCATTACTCTACTACGGTGATTATAAGTGCAAGTTCTATTTGAATAATCTGAATCTGGTATCCAATAAAGGAGCGGCCATCGATATTCAGTGTGGCAAGCGCATTGAAATGATTCTGCACGAAGGAACCGTCAATTCTTTGCAGGACGCTCCGGGCGGTGTCCAGAAGGCAGCGCTCAATTGCGACGGTCATCTGGAATTTGAGGACGGAGGAAGTCTGACCGTGGCCGGAAAGACCGGACATGCCATCCGCAGCAATGAGTATCTGTTGATTAAAAAATCTACCGGAACGGTTACGGTGACAGAAGCCGTGAAAGACGGTCTGCACTGCGGTCAGTATTTTCAGATGAATGGAGGTAACCTGGTGGTTGCCGGAAATAAGGAAGACGCGGTACAGGCAGAACTGACGAATAATCCGCTGGACGAGCTCAACGGTCAGCTGTTGGTTAAGGGTGGTACGCTCCAGCTTTCCGTTACCGGAAACGATGTCAAGGGCTTGAAAGCCGACAAGAATATCACCATCAGCGGCGGAGATATCCGGATAAAGGTAACGGGCAACGGTTCCAAGGGTATCAGTACCGACGGTCATCTGTTTGTCAACGAGAATGATAATCCTACGAACATCGACATCGAGGCTACCGGCGGTCCGTACACCGATCCGACAACTCAGGAAGTAAAGAAATGTATGGGCATGAAGATAGACTTCAACATGACGGTAGAAGCCGGAAAAATCAAGGTAGTCAATACCGGAAAGGACAGCTCGGGCATCAAGGTTGCCGGCACGTACACCAATAAGGGGGGCCAGGTAGATGCTTCGATCGAAGCCGGAGTCATGAAATAACCGTTTGGTCAGCATGCAGAGTTTTCAACAGCCTGTTGAAAACGGACAAGGGCTGTTATGCCGGATGTTTCCGAAGCATAACAGCCCTTGCTGTATCCGTATATCGGGATTAGTTGTGTACCAGTGTACCGATATTCTCGCCTTCCATCACCTTCTTCAGGTTGCCGTAGATGTCCATATTGAACACATAGATCGGCAGATTGTTTTCCTTGCACATGGTGGTGGCGGTCAGGTCCATCACTTTCAGGCCCTTGTTATAGATCTCATCGTAAGTAATCTCTGTGAACTTGGTAGCGGTAGGATCCTTTTCCGGGTCGGCTGTATAGACACCGTCCACACGGGTTCCCTTCAGCATGACGTCCGCTTCAATCTCGATGCCGCGCAGAGAAGAACCGGTATCAGTTGTAAAGTATGGGTTTCCGGTTCCGGCGCTCATAATCACTACCTCACCGTTTTCCATACATTCAATCGCTTTCCATTTGCTGTAGAACTCACCGATCGGTTCCATACGGATGGCAGTCAGCACGCGGCTCTTTACGCCGATGGCACCCAAGGCGCTGCTCAGTCCCAAAGAATTGATCACGGTGGCACACATACCCATCTGGTCGCCCTTCACGCGGTCAAATCCCTTTCCGGCGCCGCTCAGTCCGCGGAAAATGTTACCGCCTCCAATCACGATACCAATCTGTACCCCCATTTCGTGCACTTCCTTGATCTGCTGGGCATATTCTGCCAGTCTTTTCTCGTCAATACCATATTTCTGTTCGCCCATCAAGCTCTCTCCGCTCAATTTCAGCAAGATTCTTTTAAATTTAGCCATGATACGATGTTTGTTAAGTTAATTCGAATTCCCTACAAAGATACCTTTTTCGTTTTCTTGTTCCAATAAAATCCGGAAGTTTTCTTACGCCTTCTGCAGCACCCCATCTCTTGAATGTCCTCGTTTGGCAGTCTTGCGGGGTGGGGGCTATGCTTCCGCGCCCCGATTCGTGAGTGTACTTTCCGTAGGACTTCTATAGGGTGAGTTCCTGTTCCTGCGGTCCGTTCAGGATATAGCGCACCTCCTTGAAGGCATATTTCCGCTGTTGTCCCTGCTCATCTTCCAGAATCAGATGTCCGTCCGGCTCCACATCGGCAATGCGTGCCCGGAAGCGTCCTCCTTCATCTTCATACAGATGCCAGCCTTCCTTGCGGTACAGAGCCTTGCGGTATTGGGCATCTACCGTATCGGCTTCGCCCCGTTGCAACATGCGGTAGTATTTCTGGAAGCTTTCCATAAACAGTTCCAACACGAAGCGACGCTCCGTTTCCTTACCGAGAATCTGACGGAGCGACACCGGGTTAGGCGCGTCTCCTGTGAAGGTTTCCTGATTGACGTTCATACCGATACCGATGATGCTCTGCTCCAGTTGCTTGCCCATCCAGTCGTTTTCGATGAGCATGCCGCAAATTTTCCGGTCGTTCCAATACACGTCATTGGGCCACTTGATCGAAATGCCTTCGGTGTAGTGGGCAAAGGCATCGTGCACGGCAAGAGCGGCTACCTGCGAAATGCGGAACATCTGTCCCGCCTCCAGAAAGCGTGGATGTACCTTCAGACTAAAAAGCAGGTTCTTGCCCCGTTCTGATTCCCAGGAGTTGCCGATTTGTCCCCGTCCCCGGCTTTGATATTCAGCGGTAACCAGAATCATGTCGCACGGTTGCAGAGGGCGGTATGATTTCAGAAAATTGTTGGTAGAGTCGATGCTTTCGAGTTCAATCATCTTGAATCCCGGTCCATCGTCCAGACAGAAATGTTTTTCCATATAGCTTCTTTTGTTTTAGAATTCCAGTGGCGGATAGAAAGCCTGTTCGATATGTTCCGTGTGATAGGGCGGTTGCAGTCCCACGACGCAGATCAGATCAAAGCGCACCTTACCGTCGAATCTCTTTTTCCGGATATACGCCTCGGCAGCGGTGACCGTGCGTCTTATTTTCGGCATGTCCACCGCGTCCTGAGGGTTTCCGAACTCCGTATTTCTCCGGCTTTTCACTTCCACGAACACCATGATGCCGTCTTTCAGGGCAATCAGGTCTATTTCGTTCTTCCGGAAGCGCCAGTTACGCTCCAGAATACGGTATCCTTTTTGGAGAAGCAGCTGTTCGGCGGCGGCCTCTCCCTCTTTTCCCAGTTCGTTGTGTAAAGCCATGTTTTTTACGGTTTAGGTTTCTCTTTTCACAAAGATACAAGGAATCCTTGAAAAATTCTGTCTGTCGGCATTTTTGTGTCACCCTTTATCCTTTCTTTTTCGGTTCTTTGTTCAGCTTCCAGATTACTTTGAAAAGGACAAAGCGGTTCAGCACGCTTTCGTATTTCTCCTGTTGCATCTGCGCGTTGATGAAATATTGCGTGCCTGACAGCTGGTTCAACAGGTCGTAAGCCTCCAGTTCAAAGATCAGGTTTCCGTTCATGACAGCTTTGTTCGCCTTGATGTTCCAAAGCAGGTCGTCCGTATTGAACTGATCGTCGGAGAAACACCAATGGCAATTGGGCATAGCGATTCTTGTCCACGCCGAGCGCCTTGTCCCGGTCAGATATCTTTTCATATACTTTTACTTTGTCAACCATGTAGGCCGGAAGGTTGTTCAGCGCCACGCTCGGCGTTCCCTTGAAGAAATCCTCTCCATTGATCAGCAGACTGCTCACCTGCCTTCCGTTGACAAAGATCTGTCCGTTGGGATGCAGCTCAAATCCCGGCAGCATGGCAATCAGGCGATCCAGCATGGAGCCTTGGGCCGTCTTGAAGGCGGCGGCGTTATAAACCAGAGTATCTCCTTTATAAACCATTCGGACCATTGTGGCATTGACAGCCACTTCTTTCATGTGTATCAGATTCTTTTTGTCCAGCTTGACGATACCCACGTCTGTGCTGAACGATCTGTTTTTTAAACTTTTTATACGGAAGTTCTGATAGGTATCCTTGTATCCTGCTTTAGAAAATCTAAAGATATAGGTTCCGTTCTTTACCGACTTGATGGGACTGGTAAAGGTCATGTTTTTGGGTTGTTTGGTCTGAAACTGAGTGATGAGTGTGCTGTCTTTAGACAGAATGCTGACGTGTACACTATCCAGAGGTTCGTATGTGAATGCGTCAATGACCTTTTCCCGTATAATGGGAGATTGGGCCTGTAAATCCAAGAAAATAAGGCACAAAAGGATTGACAAATTACTTTTATAGAATCTTCTTTAGTAATTTTATTAGATGCTTACTGTGTGGTTCTGACGATTTTAATCAGTTTGATTCTATAATTCTGATATGATTCTATGAGGGTACAAGTGTTGTCTGTAGAAATGTTGTCCACAATGATTATTTTAAAGTTCTGGTAACTTTAAGCATGCTGTCAATACATTTATTAATATAATCTTCACGGTTATATATACGGAATTTTCGGCATTTTTTATGTCTCTTAGATTTTATATTATAAATATAACAGAATAAATTAATATGTTGGTATTTTATATTATGTTTTTTCGTATATTTGCTTAGTGCGTTATTTGGAATATCTTATTTTTAATATTAAATATGTTATGAATGAAGATTTAAATAAAAATTGGTATCAAATGGTTTGGCCATTCCAAAATTCAATATTATTTTTTGTAGATCAGCCTAATTTAATGAATATTGTAACAGATCTTGCACAAAGCCTAAATAGGCCAGTTTCAGTTTTTTGTGATTTTAAGCAAGAAAATACAAATGGCGTAGAGGTAAAGTCAAATGTTATTTTTTTTAATTTTAAGTTTACCAGAATAAGATATATAGAAAAATCAAGATTAGATGTAAAATATTCATCTTATTATCATTATATAAATACACTTTCATTATTTATAGATACTATATTTCCAGAAGGAATTATCCTTTTTTCTGAGAATATACAATTAAATAATTTCTTTAAAGAGATAGCAAATAGAAAAAAAATTTCTTTTTATTCTTATTATAAAGATAATAAAATTCTACTTAGTGTTGATTTAAATAGAATATTTCCTTCTAATTATTTAAAAGAAACATGCCCCTCAAATTTGCATATAGGTTGTGGTCCTCATTGTCTTTCAGGTTGGTTGAATACGGATATCAATAGGGTGCTTTCCAATGTTTACTACTTAGATGCTACACGGAAATTTCCTTTTGAAAATGAAACTTTTGACTTTGTCTTTTCTGAGCATCTGATTGAGCACCTTGGATTTCAAGGAGCAAAAAATATGTTGTGCGAGGCTTTTCGAATTTTAAAACCCGGAGGGGTCTTACGTATTGCTACACCAGATATCCAGTTCTTATTTGAGCTTTATCAGCATCGTGAGGATCCCAAGGTGAAAAGTTATCTTGCTTGGAGTGCATCAGCTTTTTATCCAGATGTTTATGATTATTTTAAGGAGAATATCAGTTTCTCTTCTCCTTTTATTATCAGTTATTTTTTTCGTAACTGGGGACATCAGGCTATTTTTGATCAGGAAACACTTTCTTATATGCTTCGCGAGTCGGGTTTTTCTCATGTTGCGAGTTGTTCTATTGGTAATAGTTCATACTCTGAATTATGTGGACTTGAGTCGCATGGAAAATCCATACCTGCGTGGGCAAATGAGATGGAAACAATGGTTTTGGAAGCATACAAGGATAAATAAAGAAATAAGGTTTTACGGAAGTTTTAGTGGCTTCTGTAAAACCTATTCTCTGAATTTTTTCTTGAGAATGAAACCTTGGGTGTAGGAATTTTCTCGAAACAGTTCTTTAATTCCAGTTTGCGGATTAGAGTGGCGGAGCGTGTAGACTCAAATCTGGGGGCGGAGTTTATTGAGTCTAGTTGGTCTTCTGATTTCTTGTAATGGTTTGTTCTATTTACGAAATATCCCCTTTTGGGAAGTGTGATATTCTGTCCATCTCTATATAGCAAGGATGATACTATGAAAGTCTGTATGATATAATAATTGTATGTTTATTCTTATGTTCAATGTCCGCATATTCCCCCTATTAACTATATTCCAACATGCACGGTTTAGTTTCTTTTGTAAATTTTTCATTCTTGATGTGGGTTCTGCCGTAATGTTTTTCCTGAAGAATTCGGTAGTGAAGTAATTATTCTTGCATCCTTATAAGGATGATTGTATATCCAATTCGGTAAGGCTATATACAGACCTTTGCAAAAGCAGGTTGTCTCTACTGCTTTTTCATATCTTTCATTGATAGTAGAAATAAATGTGTATCCGTGAGTTTTATTGTATCAATTCGTTAGCTTTCACTTGGACAGAGTAGCAGAACTGGAAGATTTGAAGGTACCACACGATATATCAATAAAACTTTTTTCCTTAATATGTTCTACAAAAGAATGCTTTTTATGTGCTATGACTGGTTGTACTTCGTTGATTTCGAAA